>UOFQ01000134.1_pt1 | contig 18004 bp, 16 predicted proteins | sample 1988961 | NCBI WGS metagenome assembly UOFQ01 (sample SAMEA4712195, study PRJEB27164) | hydrothermal vent metagenome | biome: marine basaltic hydrothermal vent biome; feature: marine hydrothermal vent; material: mineral | place: Pacific Ocean | collected 2011-06-14/2011-07-23 | depth 1719 m | reverse complement strand
ACACAGGGCAGTGGTGCTTTGATTGGCGCGATTGATGCCAACTATGGCGGCAACACCAGCTCTTCAGTATACGCTGGTAGCGTGGTGATTCTTAATGAAAGCGCCAACTCAGTGAGAACGGCCGGTTCTGGTTTAAGCGAGGCGGATATCACAGCAGAGAGTCTCTTTGTGAACAGCGTGACGGATTTTGGTGTGCAGGGGCAACCGATTAGATTGCGGGTTAATGATCAGTTTACCCTGATTGGTAGTCGTGGTTCGGTTATATCGGTGCTAGGCGGTGATCCTCGAAACACGACGACGAGTGCTGATTTAATTGAAGGTGATGCGACGAGTGGGCTGGGCGGTCAACAGCGCGTGGATATCGGTTCGCTGTCCAATATAGATCCCGCTATTTTTGCTGAGGTTAGAAATTATAACTATGGTGATACGGCGTTACGCCTGCCCCCGGATCAGAGCACAGGCAGTGATGATGACGATGAGGAAGACGAGGAAGCGGCAGCGATAGAAGAAGAGGTGTGATTTTTAAGTGAGCGGCCAGCTGGGTGGGCAGGACACTCTCTGGATCCTACGGCTAGGCCTGGGGACTCTAATGTTACTTATGCCACTGTCTCGTTATTGGGGTCCATTTCCCTCGATTAATAGTATCGTTTGACAGTACAATCACTACCGCTATGAAACAGAATATACAGACTCATCAGGATTTACAGGGCCTCACTACTCAAACGCTGGATTATTATAATCAACGTGCAGAGGATTTCTTTGCGGGTACGGTTGATCATGATGTTGAGCAGAATATTACCGCGCTACTGGCTCATATCGACGCAAATGAAGGTGTCGCACCCTTTACTGTGCTGGATGTCGGTTGTGGCCCAGGGCGCGATCTTAAAGCGTTCAGTGAGCGTGGTTATGTGGCAGTCGGTCTGGAGGGTGCTGAGCGTTTTGCTGAGATGGCGCGCGATTACAGCGGTTGTGATGTGTGGCAGCAGAACTTTCTTGAGCTTGACCTTCCACTTAGCCATTTTGATGGCGTGTTTGCTAACGCGTCACTGTTTCATGTGCCGCGCCTGGCGTTGCCGAATGTGTTACTTGCGTTACACACGACGTTAAAACCCAATGGGGTTTTATTTAGCTCAAATCCACGTGGCAATAATACCGAGGGCTTAAGTGGTAGTCGTTATGGTGCCTATTATGACCTGGATACCTGGCGTGATTATATGGTCACGGCTGGGTTTGTTGAGCTGATGCATTACTACCGACCTTCAGGTGTGCCGCGTGATCAACAGCCATGGCTGGCAAGCGTGTGGCGGAAGGTGTAGATTAGCAACGTTCCTCTCGGTCAAAATTTATGAATCATCCAGTGCTTTACTCTTTTCGTCGTTGTCCTTATGCGATACGTGCACGGCTTGCGTTACGCGCAAGTGGTATTCAGGTGCTGTTGCGAGAAGTGATTCTTGCGGATAAACCGGAGGCATTACGACAGTTGTCTGACAAGGCGACGGTGCCAGTGCTGGTGGTAGACCTGACGCAGGTGGTCGATGAAAGTCTGGGTATTATGATGTGGGCGTTACGGCAACATGACCCAGATGGATGGTTGGTGAAAGATACCACGTTGGTTGCTGAGAGTGAGCGCTTGATCAGTGTTAATGATGTTGAGTTTAAATTGTCTCTTGATCGTTATAAATATGCGGATCGTTTCCCTGAACATCCGCTAGCGTTCTATCGTGCTCAGGCGGAGCGCTTTCTAACCGTGCTGGAGGTGAAGCTTACATCTTCTCCGTATCTGTTGTCAGAACGTCCAACGTTGGCTGATATGGCAATCTTTCCTTTTATCCGCCAGTTTGCCAATGTGGATAAAGTGTGGTTTGAAAAGAGTCCATATCCGCATCTTCAGGCCTGGTTGTCCGGGTTATTAGTACTACCATTGTTTACTGGTGTGATGGATAAGTATGTGCAATGGCAGCCGGATGATCCGGTGGTACTTTTTTAAAACCTAGTTGGTATATACCCAAAGCGTTTGAGATTTAGGTGTTAAGTGTGTGTCATATTCATTCCATGGCAAGGCGAAATGACGCGTAATAGCGGGACTATTGCAAGGAATTTCAACGCAGTCATGGGATGAATAGGGCGTGCAATTAGACCTTAATTTCAAACGCTTTGGGTATACTCTTCCTCTCAATGATGGACGGTTTAAGGCAGGCAAGCGATAATAGCTTTTAATTGAGATTGAGACCTTTGCCTTGTTAGAGAACAAAATCACTGCTGGTGAAAAGGTCTCAGATTAACTTTGGAAGTGATGATGAAGCATTATCTATTTTCGTGTGGTTTTTTTATTACGCTATTGCTATTTTTAGTGCAGAGTAGCGTTGCGTTCGCCTACACCATAGAGCTGAGCAAAGATGAAGTGCAGACGGCGGTTGCGGAATATTTTCCTGTAAAACATATTTCCCCATTTGTGATGTTAACCGCCCATGATCCTAAGGTTTCACTTGATCCGAAAAATGATCGTATTGGACTAGAATTTTCGGTGTTGGCAAATGTACCGGGAATCTTGACGGGAGAAGGGCGAGGACTGATTGATGGGGATCTTGAGTATCGTCATAAGACTGGTGAGTTTTATCTGCGTGACCCGAAGATCAAAAGCCTTGAACTTTATGATATGGCACCTGAAATCGTCGCTACCGTTAAGCTTGCATTGCAGCAGCTAATGAAGCAGTCGTTACCGGTGATCCTTGTATATAAACTTCAGGGCAATGACCTGAAACAGAATATGGCCAGGCGTGTGCTTTCATCAGTGGATGTGCGCGATGGCAAGCTGTTGCTTGAGTTGTCTGTGCCTGTTTTAAGTTTGATAGATTGAGTACGCGTTTAACAACATTAAAGTGTGGTTGCGCTGCATTATTTTTCAGCTTCTTTGTGTTGATGTGAGCCAGCCTCATGATGGTCATGGTCATGATGGGTGTGTGTTGGGCTGTGATCATCATGTGAATGCACGTGAAAATGTATTTCACCATCGGCACCATGTGCGTGGCGGTGGGCGTGTAGAAAGTTGCCGATGATAAAGCGGTGATCTTCGTCGAGGTCATCTTTGTTTTTCAGGATGTCATTGAGCAGTTCATGGGTCATCAATGCCAATGGCAGTTCGAGGTTGTTCTCTTCTAGCAGTTGTCGGTTATGCAGGATCTTTGAGGCGGTATCATCGGCAACGATCTCGCCATCAGTCAGCAGGATGCAGCGATCACACACCTCTAGTGCGATATCGAGATCATGGGTGCAGAGCAGAATGGTCTTGTCTGACTCTTTAAGCCAGTTGATCAGCTTGCGACGATTGAGTGGATCCATGTTAGTGGATGGTTCATCGAAGACCAGGATTTCAGGGCGATATGACAACACAGTGGCAAGCGCCAGTCGTTTGCGTTCACCAAATGAGAGGTGATACGAAGAGCGTTCATCGAAGCCTTCAAGGCCAACCAGTGCAAGCGACTCTTTGACGCGCTTATCAACTTCCTCATGGGCAAGCCCCAGGTTCAATGGGCCAAAGGCGACATCATCATAAACGGTTGGGCAGAAGAGCTGATCATCCGGATCCTGAAAGACGATGCCGACCTTACGGCGGATATTAACCAGTGACTCTTTTTCGACTAGCGTACCGTCAATATGTACCTGACCATGGGTCGGCAGCGAAACGCCATTGAGCAGGCTCATGAAGGTTGATTTTCCCGCACCATTAGGGCCGATTAATGCCACTTTCTCGCCAGGTTTGATTGAGCAGGTGACGCTTTTTAAAACCGCGTGACCATCTGGATAGGTAAAAAATACCTGGCTTGTTTCGATTGCTGCCGTGTTTTTAGACACGAGGCCTCCTGAAGTATGGTTTAGAACCAGCTTTGCTTAGCGGGTAAAAAGAGTCCTGAGAAATCCAGCGCAAGTATCATCACGGCGGTCGCGAGTACTAGCGCTGACTTGATGTAATCCTGTTGCTCTGATTTGAATTTTACCATGGTGTGTAGTTCGCCCTGATAGCCCTTGGATAGCATCGCTTTATAGACACGCTCGGAGCGTTCAAAGCTGCGAATTAATAGTGTGCCGACAAAGTTACCCATCACCTGCATGGTTTTAATATCCGTTTTCATGACAAAGCCACGGGCGCGCATCGCGATCTGCATACGGCGCATCTCTTCAATGAAGACAAAGGTATAGCGGTAAGTGAAGAGCAGCATCTGCACCAGAATTTTTGGGCACTTGAGATGTTGTAGGGCGATCATTGAGACATCAAAGCGGGCGGAGCCAAACATTGAGAAGGTGGTGAGGATGATCGCCACTGCTTTGATGAATATGAGTGTCGCTAACTGCAACCCTTCCCAGGCAAAGGGCAGTCCGATGACGTAAAAGGCGGCCTCGCCGGGATAACTTAGTGGCATGATGATGAAAAACGGTAAAAGAAAAAAGATCACCCATTTAACACTGCTCGCAACGAAGTCATAGGGCAGATTGCTTAAACGCAAGATACCCACTGCGAGGAAAAAAGCGACGCATGCAATTGGCAATGTTTTGAGCAGGGCGACACTAAAGACGAAGATGCCGAGCGTGAAGAGTTTTATGCGTGGGTCCCAGCGCTGCAGAGGGGATTCCAGTTTCGCAAAACGATCGATATCAAGTGGCATCGTGCCGACTTCCGCAATTAAGAGGTGAGAGGCTTACGTTATCATAGAGCGCTGGCCGCAGGTTCATTTGGGTGAGTCCTCATTTGAGGGCTTTGTTGTTTCTGTAGCCGTTGCGGTTACTGCTGTCGCGAGTGGTAACTGACCGGCCAGTGCATCGGGCTTAACCTTGGCGAGGAAGGCTGCACAGGAGCCGACCACCAGTGCTTCAATGATCATCACCGGAATGTGAGCGATAAGGGTGTACCAGGCGGTGGCGATAAACTCTTCACCAGTGGTGACCAGAGACAGCGCGAGTACGATACCTGAGCTGAAGATGCCCATGGCACCCGCAAGGCCACCAAAGATCATCTCTTTTTTCTTAATATTAAAGTGATGGCGTAGTTGCCACACGGCGTATGCCATTAAACCGCCACCGCCGAGCATCATGGTGTTCACGCCGATGACGGTGACACCGCCGTGGCCAAACAGGATGGTCTGTAAAATAATGCCGAGCATGATAGCCGGAAAGGCGCGCATGCCGAGCACCACGCCAACGAGTCCGCCAAGGATCAAATGGACACTACTAGGGCCAATGGGCACGTGGATCAGAGAGGCGACAAAAAAGACTGAGGTGATGACCGAGACCTTGGGAATATCGTCGAGATCAAGCTGGCGCAGGGTATAGGCGGCCACCGCGACGGTGCCAATAAAGCCTGCAATAAGCACTGGTGCTGAGAGAATCCCGTCTGAGATATGCATGTTATCTGTGTCTCAAATAAATTAGTGGTGTGACAAAAGGTATCGACGTATGAGAATCAAGATTGAGCCTTGTGACAGCCGCTTGCCTGGTTACAGTGAAACTCACGCTTGTTTACGCGATTTGAAGTACATGGCAGCACCAAACAGGCCAAAAATAAAGCCGATACCGCCGATGATGTCGGCCAGCGATTTTTCAGCGCGCATGGTTGAGAGTTCCCGCATTAAAGGTTTGATCGCCTTGCCGACCGCTCGTTCGACTTCAGTACGGATTGCATTGTTATCAAGGTTAGTCACAGCCTGGGACGATTCAGCGGGTTGAGTATCGCTGTTATCGTTATCACTAGCGGCGGTGATCGATGTCGTCAGTGCGCTCTCTGTCTCCTCGCTTAACTCATTTTTCAGCATCACATACTCAGCCTGATGGCCCATGCCAGCGTTAACGGTAATGCGTAGGTCACTCTGCTGCGGGATGGCGAAGGTGAATTGGCCATCTTCATCGGAGGTGCCCTGCAAAAGTTGATTGTTGTCAGGGCCAAATACAGTAATGGTGCTGTTTTTGGCCTTTTTACCGTCAGTAAAATAGCCTTCAGCAAAGATTTCGTTACCCTCAACATAGGCGAACATGTTGAGTTTATGGGCGAAGGCGGTTGGCGATACTAGCAGTAAAATGGTTGCCATGGCAGTGATACAGCGGCGCACAGGCTGGCAGCTATTGGAAATAATTGCTGTGTTTTTAGTATGATATGCTTTCATTTGGCTGTGCTCCATCTCGTAGTACAAATATTAAATATGTGTCACTCTAATGTCAATCAGCGTATCGGCTGTTGGAGTGTGAGCTTCAAAGTGTTTATGAGGGAAGTGAAATGTCTGAGTTGGTAAGGTTTGGGGTCTCGATTGATAACAGTCTGCTGGACAAGTTTGATGAATTGATTGGGCGCAAGGGGTACAAAAATCGCTCTGAGGCGATTCGCGACCTGATTCGTGATCACATGGTCGAACAGGAGTGGGAGGCCGATGCGGAAACCGTTGGCACTTTTACGATGGTCTATGATCACCATACGCGCGATCTCTCTTCCAGGCTGACGCATCTGCAGCACTCGTTTACCGGCGAAATCTGTTCGGTGCTGCATGTTCATCTTGATCATAATAACTGCCTTGAAGTGTTAGTGTTAAAAGGTAAGGCGCAGTTGCTACAGACACTGGCGGATAAGCTGGTGAGTGTGCGTGGTGTTAAGCATGGCAAGCTAACGATGACAACCACTGGTGAGGCGATGCCTGCCGGGCAGGGTGATCATAGCCATGGGCATTCGGCTGATGGACGCAACCATCACGGTCACTCGCACGATTAAACAGCGCTCTCCTGAATGTAGAAATGGTCTTCATCGAGCTCATCCTAAACGACGATAAAGACCATCAGGGGCCCTTAACTACTTTTTGCTACTTCATGTCATGGGTTTCAACCCACAGTACTGCACCGATTTCGACCGGATAATCGGTACCATCATGTTTCATTGTGTTTTCGTCTTCGTTGAGTGCGGCAAAGCCCCACCAGCCCGCTTTAGGCATGGCATAGGTGAAGACGCCATTGCTATCGGCCTTAACAACCTGGGTAATCATTGGATCCGCTTCAGGCTTGAGTTTGCCATCTTTGTTGTAGTACTCCACCTCAACTTCGCTAAAAGGAACAGGCTTGCCATTGACGAGCACCGTGCCCTGAAAAACATTACCAGCATAAAGGCCGTAAGGGCGGGTGAGTGGAATGATTTCAGTTTTTAGACCGACAGGCTTATCCCAGCCCTCTTCAAGGCCAAAAGAGTTCACAATCACTTTGGTGTAGTGGATGATAAAGGCTTCTTCTGAAGGCTCCCAGTAAGGGGCTGGTTCGATGTAGAAGATGTTGTCACCAGGGCGCTTTAGTTTGTAGCTAACCGTATAGCCATCGTATTTATCGCCATGAATATCGGTAAACTGGTGTGGTTTGATCTTGCTCAACAGGTCGCGCTTTTTACCACCAGCCATGAGACCAAATTCAATCGGTTTAACCATGTGCATGCCGCCACCTTCATAAGGATGCCAGAACAGCAGGTCTAAATTTAAGATGCGATTTTCATTCTGTTTAACCATGTCATCAGATGGGATGATCATTTGAAAATGGGCCGATGTACTCATGCTAATCGCGAGTAGCGCTGCGCCGCTGAGGTAACTAAAACTATTTTTGATCATGTTTGCGGTCTCTTTGTTGGCGTTAGTCGGAGGTTAAAATTCAACTGCGATCTGTGTCGTGTACATATTGATTGTCTGCATGGGCTGCGGGCATCATGGATCCGTAGGCGACAACGGTGCTGGTGATGGCGGTTCTGTTCCAGACGGGATTGTGATCCATGTTGTTGTTTCCTGGTATTGACTCGTGCGCTGGTTGTTTATGTAGCGGCAGGAGCGGGTGGCACGCCAGAAAAAATAGTAGCACGATGGTGGCATGTTGTAAAATATCGTGTTACACGCTCTGTTTATTGCCTGGGTATCAGTATTTTATTGTTTATCAACGGCGCGCAATAAAGCATGTGACGGGGCTGTTTAATTAAATAACGGCAGTTTTATGGCGAGACTAGCTGGTTTCAGGTGCGGACGGCGGTGTGTCAGCGGTCTCTTCAGGATCAACTGTTTTATCTGGAATGATGGGGGTGTAATGAGGATAGTCGTCTTCGTCGAAGAGCGGCTCGGACAGTATGATGGTGTGGTTACAGCCCTTGCTAAAGCGTCCCCTGGTTGCAGGCGAGGTGCCTTTGTAGCAATAACCGCGTGGGTCGTTCTGAACTCGGCGCAATGATTTCCAATGGCGGCAGGTACCACATTGAGCCGACGTCAATTTCGATTTGCTGACAGTTTTCAATACGCCTCCTTGCTCGGTTGAGCAATTCTCAATATCGCAGGCGAAGCCTGCCTCGGCTTTCACCTCAAATTGCTATTACGATGACACTATACCCAAAGCGTTTGAAATTAAGGTCTAATTGCACGCCCTATTCATCCCATGACTGCGTTGAAATTCCTTGCAATAGTCCCGCTATTACGCGTCATTTCGCCTTGCCATGGAATGAATATGACACACACTTAACACCTAAATCTCAAACGCTTTGGGTATATAAATAAGCAAACAGATCTTCGAGCGCCTTGATATCAATCTTATTCTGCCAATCTTCACCAGGGGCATGCAACCACATATGATCCAGTGCATGGGCCGAACAGGTTAATTTATGTGTGTGTTGGGTTGTTATCGCTGCGGGTGTTAAAATTCGAGGTTATGATTATGATCGCCTCAATATGAACTGTATATCCTATTTTTCACCACCTTTATTGCAACATGAAACCCTGCCGTCGGGCTTTCCAAGCCCCTTTAGCAATATACCGCAGCCGATAGCGAGAAAGGCTGCGCTTGAGTTACAGCATCGATTAAGTGGTGTGCAGGTTTGGCAGCATGGGTTTGATGCGCCTGATGGCGGTAAAATGTTCGGCGTGCTGGTGGTGAGAGATGGTAGTGGCCAGGTCGGTTATCTTGCTGCCTTTTCTGGCATGTTGGCGGGGGAGTGGGAACTGCCAGGGTTTGTACCACCGCTCTTTGATCAGCAGATGATTGATGATTTCATGCCTGACGGTGAAGCCCGGCTTGATGAGTTAGAGGTGCAGCTTGATGAGCTTCAATACAACCCAGCGTTCGCGTTGCTGAATGATCAGCTTGTTTTGCTGCAACAACAGCGAGACATTGCGCTTAATGCGCTAACAGTGACACATCGCGCGCGTAAAGCATTGCGTCAAACTCAGCGTGCGACAGCTGATGCGACAGTACGCGAGAGGTTGTTGGTTCGGCTCTCTTTTGAGAGCCAGCAAGATAAACGTGAACGGCGTTCACTGCTGGGTGAGTGGCGTGACAGGCTGGCACCTGTTGAGCAGCAAGTCGGGTTGATTGAGCAGCAGCTAATGGCGCTTAAACAGCAGCGCTCTCGCTTGTCCAGTCGATTGCACCGTAAGGTATTTAAGGCTTATCGATTAAGCAACCGACTGGGTGAAGAAAAAAGTGTGGCTGAGTTTTTTGATGAGCGCCTGCCGCCGGGTGGGACGGGGGATTGTGCCGCACCTAAATTGATTCAGTATGCGCATCAGCAAGGGCTGGAGCCAGTGGCGCTGGCAGAATTCTGGTGGGGGAGTTCGCCGCAGGCAGGGATTCGTCATCATGGAAATTTCTATCCCGCCTGCCGAGGAAAGTGTCAGCCGATACTGCCATTTATGTTGAAAGGCCTTGATCTGCAGCCGCGTCAGTTCACCAGGCTGACATTTGATGACCCTGATGCGCCAGCGATCGTTTATGAAGATGATCACTTACTGGTTGTTAATAAACCGAGTGGTCTGCTGTCGGTGCCCGGGAAAGAGATTGTTGATTCGGTGCAGACACGCCTACGACAGCGCTATCCTGAACTCGAGGGGTTGTTGCTAGTGCATCGTCTGGATATGTCCACCTCAGGGCTATTGTTAGTTGCTAAATATCGTCCGATTCATAAAGATTTACAGCAGCAGTTTATAAAACGCACTGTCGAAAAGCGTTATGTCGCGGTGCTCTCTAAGCGATTACCAGAACTGGGAGATGATGGGGTTGCGTTGAATGGGGGTACTATCGAGCTGCCTTTAAGGGTTGATTTTGATGACCGGCCGCGTCAAATGGTCTGTTATGACCACGGGCGGATGTCAGTGACGCACTGGCAAGTGATTGAGCGTAGCGAGGATACAACACGTATCTATTTTTATCCTCACACAGGGCGCACGCATCAGCTACGCCTGCATGCTGCTCATCAACTGGGACTCAATGCCCCAATTTATGGAGATGAGCTTTATGGTGAGGCAGTGGGGCGATTATTACTACATGCAGAACGCCTCTGTTTTGATCATCCGGTCAGTGGTGAGCGTATTGAAATGGCGGTTGCAGCACAATTCTAAGAGCGCTGTTCTTAAGCTGTTGATGTCTTTTTTCGTTCAACGGGTGCATGAAGGTTGTGCTTAAATCATGTGGCGGCCGCATTTTTCAGAAATGCTTTATGGCGTTGTTTCTCTTTACGCGAGGTGCGCCATGCGAGCCATAATTTTCGAATGGGTGTGAGTGATGTGCGGTGTTCTAGTACTCGGTAGCCATCGTTTTCAATCTCATTGAGAATGGTGCGGTAGATGGTAGACATGATTAGTCCACTACGTTGTGGGTGGCGATCGCAGTCTGGTAGTAACTCGAAAGCTTCGTTGTAATAGCGCTGTGCGCGTTCGGCCTGGAATTTAAATAGTGAGCGAATGTTGTCGGTCGTTTTGTTTTCCAGCAGGTCATTGGTAGTGACCCCAAAGCGATCCAGTTCATCAAGCGGGATATAGAGTCGGCCACGGACGCTGTCTTCATGTACATCACGCAAAATATTAGTGAGCTGAAACGCCATGCCAAGGGCGTGAGCATATTTCAGCGTTTTACGATCATCGTAACCAAAAATCTCGGCAGACATCAGGCCGACCACGCTTGCCACTCGATAGCAATAAAGCGATAGCTCTTTGAAGGTGGGATAGGCGTTGTAATCCAGATCCATCTCCATTCCATCGATGATTTCAATGAAATGCTCTTGCGAGAGGTCAAAATCCTTAATTGTCTGCTGTAGTGCCTTACCCACCATATGCTCGGCTTTATCCTCAAACACATGGGAGATCTCTTCGCGCCACCAGGCCAGTTTGATGCGCGCAATCTCATGTTCTTCCGTTTCATCGACGACATCATCAACTTCACGACAGAAGGCGTACAGTGAGATGATGGCTCGGCGCTGTTTAGGCGGCAGAAACAGGAAGCTGTAGTAGAAACTGGAGCCGCTTTTGGCCGCTTTGTCCTGGCAATATTGGTCGGGTGTCATGGTTTATTGAATCTGATTGTGAATCTGAACCCCAATGATCCCGATGTGCGGCTGGTGAGTCAAGTTTGTCTCTGTTTAGCGCTATTTGAACAAGAGGAGAAGGATGCGAGTTATTCCGCTTTTTTAGATGCGGAGTGCTGTTTAAAGCTTGTTGTCTTTGTTATTTTGAGCCTGTGCCAGGGTGTTATTCACCAGATCCTGGATAGATTGCCGATCCTGAGGGTCAATGATGGTGAACTCAATACTCATTTCGTAGCGTTCCTTTTTCTTTTCAACTTTTAATATCTTTCCGTAGATATCGTTGCACTCGATGCCGAGTATGTTGAAATCAAGCGCAAATCGAACAAAAAAGTATGGGTCTATCCTGGTATCGCTATAAGCAAGCATGCCGCCAGTACTAATATTCGAAATTCTGCCGGTATTTTGCTCTGAGGTAATGATTTTTCCTTCGCAGACGTGGAATGTAAAGGGGATATCCACATCGACACGGGGGCTTCGTCGTATTTCTCTTTCTGGGACTTTAAGGTGTTCTGGGTTGGTGATGCTGATGAGTTCGTACATGGGAATCGCTTCTCGTCTACCCTTCACAATCACATGCATTGGTTCGCTAACCTCAGTCATATCGTGGATTTGCTGGTAAGTGGTATCACTGATTAAAATCTGGCCACGTACGGTATGTGATTCGATACGCGCGGCTAAATTAACATCGGCACCGATAATCGTCTGTTCGTTATATAGCGCAGAACCCAGTTTGCTGGCAACCACTTTACCAGTATTGATGCCGATGCCCATATAGAGCGGGGGCATACTGAGTTGTTGATTTTCGCGATTGAATTTATACATCGCAATTTGCATCTCTGCAGCACAGGTGACCGCATCTGCGGCATCTTTTTCTGTACCATCATATGAGCCGAAAAGGGCGAGTATCGAGTCACCCATGAGTTTATCAATCGTGCCATTATGTCTGTAAATAATCTCACTCATGTGTTCAAAGTAGCGATTGAGCAGGCTGATGGTCTCGTCAGGGCTATAGGTTTCTGAGATGGCGGTATAGCCGCGTAGGTCAGAGATTAAAATGGTTGCCTCAAAGGTGTCTCGATGGGATTGTGCCCAGTCAACCTTTTTAGTGATTAGGCCAAGTTCTTGTTCAAGGGCATGAATGCTTTCATTGGCAGCAGGTGTCTTATTGCTGGAATGGTTAAGGCGATCAATGAATTCATGTGTCGGTGCCAGAAGGGCCTGTACCTGTGACTTTGGGTCAGGGTTATCTGGCTGTTTTCTGGTATGGCAGAGTCGCCAGGCGAAAAACCCCGCAACCATTGTCGCGCCGATAATTAGTATTAACGCTGTGCCACTGGCACTGGTGAGAAAAATAGCGGTAATACAGGGGATTAATACCGCCGAAAATAGCCCTAAAAGCTGCGTGGGTGATAGTCCTGGCGTGACATTGCTAGCGGTAGTAGGCATATACTTTAGTATTATCTTTATGACTCTCAATAATAACTATCGGCGAGTGTAGCCATGCCTTAAGCATTGAATACGCCTTTATACTGGTCGTTATGGTGTTTTATTTTGAATATTTGCCAGCATTTCCTCAGTATTGATATTGATAAATGCCATTGGCTGATCAGAAAATTCGACCTCAATGGTGCCTTCTTGCTTTAACCATAACGCGACCTTTTTTTCATTAGATGCCAGGAATGTTTGTAGCGAGTTGATTAAGCTACGATGGATCATTGAAAAGAGAGGCTGGCTGCGTTGGCCATCATGAGCAGTAAAAAGCAGATTAGCTGTTTGGTTAGCTGTCTGGTGGATGCGAAGGCGCAAGTCCTGTGGCGGGTAGGGGGTGTCGCATGGCATGGTCAGGAGCCAGTCACTCTTACATTGCTGCAGTGCGCTGAGGATGCCGCCAAGTGGGCCCTGATTGTTTATCTGGTCAGTCGTGACGGGATAACCATATTTTTGATAATGTTCTACGTTGCGGTTAGCGCTGATGATAAGACTTGAAACCTGTGGTTGCAGTCGGGCGATGACATGTTCTATCAGTGGTTTACCATCAAGCTCAACCAGTCCTTTGTCGATCCCTCCCATACGGCGTCCTTCACCGCCAGCTAATATGACCGCCGTGACGTTGGCAGCTGTCATCTCATCAATGGTATTCATGTGATGAGTTCGTTGAAAGGAATCACTTCGACCTGATCACCTGGTGTGATGCTGCTGCCAGGTGGGATGATGGTCAGGCTATTTGCCCATACGGTTGAACTTAAAATACCGGAGCCCTGTTTACCAAATGTCTTAACTTCACTGCCATATTCGCTCGTTAATAAGCGTGAACGTATATATTCCTGTCGGCTGCTTTTTTTTATATGATTAAACTGGGCCTGGACTTTTATGGTCTGTGGTTGCACATTCTCGATCCCCTGCATGCGCAGAATGTATGGGCGTGCAAACAGGCAGAAGGTGACAAATAACGAGACTGGATTGCCGGGTAGCCCAAAAAATGGGGTATTGTTAGCCTCGCCAAAAGCGAGTGGTTTACCCGGCTTGATGTTGAGTTTCCATATTTCCAGTTTCCCCAGCTGTTCAATGGCAGCCTTAACATAGTCTTCTTCGCCGACCGAAACGCCGCCACTGCTGATGATCAGGTCAGCATCGCTCGCCGCTGCTTCAAGGGCGCTAATGGTCGCTGATAATTTGTCTGGGATAGTGCCGCGATCAATGACTTCACAACCGAGGGCCTGAAGCAGCCCAGTCAATGTGAAGTGGTTGGCGTTATAGCGCTTGCCATTTTGTAATGCGCTGCCGGGCATCAGTAGCTCACTGCCGGTTGATAGCAGTGCAACCTTTAAACGACGAAAGACAGGAATAGTGGCGATGCCATTTGCGCCGATGAGTCCCATTGCCTGTGGTTGTATGCGATAGCCAGCCGAGAGAAAAGAACTCCCCTGTTCAATGTCTTCACCCGCGCGTCGGATATGCTGGCCGATACTGGCAGGTGCAGCAAAAGTGACGCGACCATTGTCAGCATGACTCTGTTCCTGTGGAATGACTGTGTCTGCACCAGCGGGAATCGTTGCACCGGTAAAGATGCGAGCCGTGCTACTGGCTGCCAGCTCAAGGGGGATGTCGCCAGCTGTAATGCGTTGAGAGATGGGCAGTGTTGTTGAGCCCTGTGTTGCAAGGTCATCATGACGCAGGGCATAGCCATCCATCGCACTATTATCCGTTGGTGGAATGGGGAAGGGTGCGATGAGTGGTTTGGCAAGTACGCGCCCCAGTGAATCTGGCAGCGGGCATTGTTCGATCTGCTCGACTGTGCGTGCGAGTGTCAGTAGACGTACGAGTGCCTCGTCGGCGTTTAATAAAGTTGTTTGGGTAGTGATGGTTAAATCTCGCGCAGTCTTGGCATGAGCTCGACAAAATTGCAGGGTTTATTACGGCTGTCGAGCTGTTCTTTAAGGATACCTTCCCAGGCTGTTCTGCATGCACCGGGTGAACCGGGGATGCAAAAAATAAAGGTGGCGTTGGCAATTCCTCCCAGTGCGCGTGACTGTATCGTCGCGGTTTTGATCTCATTAAATGAGAGCGTGCGGAAAAGCTCGCCGAAACCTTCAATCTCTTTATCGAGCAGTGGCTTGATCGCTTCTGGGGTACCATCGCGGCCGGTGAGGCCTGTGCCGCCGCTGATGATGATGACCTGTACGTTGTCGCTTGCAACCCAGCGTGAAACCAATGCGCGTATCTGATAGATATCATCGGGCAGGATGATCTTTTTTTCTGCCATCGTATGGCCTGCAGATGTAATCTGTTCGGCAAGGTATTTTCCAGACCGATCAGTCTCTTCGTTACGCGTATCAGAGACGGTTAATAGCGCTATTCTGAGTGGTGTCAATGTCATGATTATTTGCTCATCTGGGCTGTTGTGTGGTGGTATTAGTTCTCAGTTTTAAGAGCAATATCTATACCACTCAATTTAACTCGAGATTAGGTCTCTGCTGCTTATACTAACATGACGGTTATGTTGGTATGGTGCGTTGCGAGGAGCGCTGCACTGTAATGTTACAGTGAGTGACGTGGTCAGGGTGGGGCAGATAGTAACCACAGCTCCCCCCAGCCTGAAGGTCACATTAGTACAGGGGAATACTGGTGATCTGCTGGCCGGGGAATCCTGTGATCAGGTTATTTCATTGTGCTTAATGGTGAATAAGGCATTTATGACTGTAGAATATGGATGTTTTTATCAAAGCGATCTAGTTGCTTTCTGAAGGCCAGGAAAAATAGTGTGCTGAGGTCTGTCTGTATTGGGTTGAAGCGGATGCCGGTTAAGAAAAGGCCGTTTTCATCGTCTAGTTCAGACCAGATGATCTGCGTTTCAATCGACATCTCTAAATCGTCCGCCTGATAAGAGAGGATTGCTGGGCTTCCTTCCGGTAGTGGCATTTCCATTAATATTCTAACGCCGGTAACAGAGACATCTTGAATGTCACTGATCTCGTGTGATGTTTCATTAATGCAAAGGTGAAAAGCCCCGCTGTTTTCAGCGATTTCTGTAATTAGGTATCTTTCGGAAACGCGTTTTTCGCTGCTGGTTACCATGCCTGACCTCCTGTCCTGGCGGTGAATCTGTTTACTTACTGTGGTGTATCGACACCTTGTCGGATGACTTGATATGTTAATGCCTAAGTTACTGTATGTTATTCCTTCCCCTGTAGTTGAAGCAGGATTGCTTCATTTTCAAGAGTAGATGTATCTGACGTAATCTCCTCTCCACTGGCAATGGTACGCAGCAGGCGGCGCATGATCTTTCCAGAGCGGGTTTTAGGCAGATTGTCGGCGTAGCGGATATTGCCTGGCTTGGCGATGGCTCCAATTTGTTCGCCGACCCAGTTGCGCAGTTCTAGTGTTAATGCATCATCAATACCGTCTGCAGGACGTTCTCCTTTGAGTACCACATAGGCAAAGATGGTCTCGCCTTTGATCTCGTCGGGTCTGCCTACGACGGCCGCTTCAACCACTGCCGGATGTGCGACCAGGGCCGATTCCACTTCCATCGTACCAAGGCGGTGGCCTGAAACATTGAGCACATCATCAATGCGCCCCATGATCCAGAAATAGCCGTCCTGGTCACGACGTGCACTGTCGCCAGCGACATAGAAGCGGTTGTCGAACATCCCCCAGTAGGTTTCGACATAACGCGCATCATCGCCCCAGATGCCACGCAGCATTGAGGGCCATGGTTTGCGAATGACGAGCAGGCCGCCTTTATCAGGAGTGGTGATGCTATTGCCTTCATCATCCACCACGTCGAGTGCCATGCCAGGCAGTGCTCGGGTGCAGGAGCCTGGCTTGGTGGCAGTAACGCCGGGTATGGGTGAAATCATATTGGCACCGGTCTCGGTCTGCCACCAGGTGTCTACAATGGGGCAGCGCGCTTTGCCAATCACCTCGTGATACCACATCCACGCCTCAGGATTGATTGGCTCACCCACTGTGCCGAGTAGACGGATGGAGGAGAGGTCATATCTGTTCGGTACCTCATCGCCACTCTTCATCAGCGCTCGAATCGCCGTAGGGGCGGTGTAAAAAACAGTAACTTTATGCGCTTCACACAGCTTCCAGAAGCGTCCGGTATCGGGTACGGTGGGCGCACCCTCGTAAACCATAATGGTGCCGCCGACGGCGAGTGGGCCGTAAGCGACGTAACTATGGCCAGTGATCCACCCCACATCAGCAGTACACCAGAAGATGTCGTCGGGACGGTGATCGAAGACCCACTTCATCGTCATGATAGTGCCGAGCAGGTAGCCCGCGCTGGAATGTTGAATGCCTTTGGGTTTGCCGGTTGAGCCTGAGGTGTAGAGCAGGAAGAGCGGGTGTTCAGCGCTGACGCTAACCGGCGCACATTCGTCATCGACATCGGCTATTGCGTCGGACCACCAGATATCACGTCCTGCCTTCATTGAAATATCATGTTGGGTGCGCTTCAATACGATAACTTTCTGTAGTGATTCACCACCGCTCTGCAATGCCTTATCTGCCGCTGCCTTGAGTTCAACGATCTTACCGCCACGATGGCCGCCATCGGCGGTAATGAGCACCTTTGCACTGGCATCATCGATGCGATCTTTTAGTGCCTCAGCGGAAAAACCACCAAATACGACCGAGTGAATCGCGCCGATCCGGGCGCACGCCTGCATCGCGATAACAGCCTCGGGTACCATCGGCATGTAGATTACTACGCGATCACCTGTCTCAACGCCCTGCGCTTTGAGTGCATTGGCAAAGCGACAGGTGTCGCGGTGCAGTTCAGCATAGGTGATATGGCGAGTATCACCTTGTTCACCTTCGAAGATAATCGCGGTTTTGTTCGCTTTGTCAGCCAGGTGACGATCAATGCAATTATAAGAGACATTGAGCTCGCCATCTTCAAACCAGCGATAGTGTGGGGCATTACTACTGTTTAGTGTGGTGCTAAAAGGTTTGTTCCAGTTTAGCTCGTCACGTGCAAGGCTTGCCCAGAAACCTTCATGGTCATCTTCTGCCTGTTGATAGAGCGCCTGTAACTTTGACTCATCTATCGTGGCATTTTTGGTAAAGTCAGCAGTGGGGGGGAATAAACGATTTTCCTGCAGGATTGAATCGATATTCTGTGGCATATCTTTTCCCTCTAATGTCGTATTG
>UOFQ01000095.1_pt1 | contig 18452 bp, 14 predicted proteins | sample 1988961 | NCBI WGS metagenome assembly UOFQ01 (sample SAMEA4712195, study PRJEB27164) | hydrothermal vent metagenome | biome: marine basaltic hydrothermal vent biome; feature: marine hydrothermal vent; material: mineral | place: Pacific Ocean | collected 2011-06-14/2011-07-23 | depth 1719 m | reverse complement strand
CCCTGGATGAAAGTGATATATATATCGAGTGATGCAGTTGGAGGGTAATTGTTATGTTCAATAGCGAAAACAAAATTACGCCATAGGGTTAGCCAGATGATCATCTAATCAATAATTACTTATCTAATCATTAGTAGTATAATAATTTACAAGACAACAATTACGTCAATTTGATGAGGCAACAATTGGACATATTTCCTCTTGATATCGCAACAGGCAGCGCTTTTTGTAACAGAACAGAAGAAATAGAGCGCCTTAGCATCAACATAAAAGGTGTTACTCATACGTTGATCACCGCCCCACGACGCATGGGAAAAACCAGCCTGGTTGTTGAAACGCTCAACCGTCTGGCTATCCCCAGGTTAATACCCGTTCACCTGGATCTGATGTTGACCAGCTCTCCGACAAGTGTGCAGCAGTATATTCTCAAAGCGGTTGGAGAGGCCATCTCAGAAATAAAGCCCATCGCCAGCAAGCTGAACCTGGCAGGCCAACAACTTAAAAAGGCCTTGCTAAGTCTGCGTCCCCAAATCGAGATTACCGATGATGGATTTAAAATCAAGCTGGAAGCCACAAGAACCCCTGTTGAAAGTATTAGCGATGCTCTCACCGGCCTCGATCAACTGGCCGATAAACACGGGTATCGCGTGGTGTTTTATATGGATGAGTTTCAGCAGCTCGCAGACATGGCGGACAACGAAACGCTGGAAGCGGCAATCCGCCACGCGGCTCAGCACGCCAGGGCCACGGCCTATATTTTCACCGGCAGCAATCGCCACATGTTATCGCTGATGTTTGATGACAGTGCACGACCGCTCTACCACCTATGCGACAAGATCGTGATAGCGCGCATCAACACAAAAGAGTACGCCGCATACCTGAAAGACCAGGCTAAGAAGTGCTGGAAAAAACCGATCACAGATACGGCTATCTCAGCGATCATGGAATGCACCCAGCAACATCCCTACTACGTCAATGTGTTATGTCGCCACCTCTGGCGAGAAAAGGCACCTCCAGGTGCTAAAAAGGCAAAGGAGGCCTGGCTCCACTACGTTCAATATGAGCGTGGACGGGTAATCTCTGATATCAATAAGCTCAGCAACAATCAGCGGGAATTGTTAATACTGATTGCTAGTGAGCCAACCGATACGCCTTATGCCGAGCACTATCTGTCACGGGTCAATTTTGCCCGTGGCAGCGTCAGAAATATATTGAAAGCCCTGATAGAGCAGGATTTTATACTGTGTGATCAAGACGGATTCTATCGCGTGCAAGATCCAGTCATAGAGACCTATATTCGCCATAAACAGCAAGACAGCACTTTGATCCGCATCAGAATAGAATAAATTCACACTGCACCAGTGGCGCTTAATAGAGGTGCATACGGAACCATCGTTATATTGCGGTATGGGTTCCCACGCAGGAGCATGGGAATCAGATCCACGCCTTAGAAAACAGCGTAGCCTTAGTTGTTGTTGCTTCGTTCCCTCGGGTGTCTTTACGCTTGTTTTTTGCCCAGCAAGAAGGCTGTCATCATCTCTCTAATGCCAATAGATCTCGTCCTCTCCAGCCACTAACGCGCGAATGTTCTCCTTCAGGTGTTCCAGCTTGTTTCGTACATGTTCATCGTCATTGTGAAACGCATAATAGTTATCGTCATTGCGCCGTCTGTAGGCCAGCAGGTCAAGTTGCAGAACATCATAAACCGCTTTCCACTCGTCGCCAACACGCACCGATAGATGTGGATTGATGATGTACTGGCCATGTTTGATGCGAAAAAAAAGTTTGCGGTTATAGGGGTTATCGCAGTTGATCTCGTTTTTTGACAGGATGCTGGAGATATAAGCGCGTTTTTTGCGCCGCGCAGGCACCACTGAATCGGGAAAGGCTTGCATTGCGTCGACAAAGTCCTTAGTACTGAAGGCACCGCCCGAGCGAATGTAATTGGTCGAGAGCGTCTTATAAAACAGGCTCATCATCAGGTTGAGCATCAGAAACTCCATCAGGCGGTTGTCCAGCTTAAGCAGTTTGTCTTCGGCCTGAATGCTCATGCTGGCGGGTTCTAACGCGTCGTAAATCTGTCCGAGTTTTTTTGTCGCAAATTTGTTATCGCTGCACGCCTGCTCAAGAGCGATTTGAAACCCGTTAAATCCGCTGTTGTTGAGCAGCTCGGTATCGGCCCCCAGATCGGTCAGTCGCTGGGTCAGTTCAGCATTCCCCAGGCGAGCAGCGATCATCAGGGGTGTCTGATTAAACTGATTGCGAAAATCAGCGCCATAGCGATCCACCTGCCGCAGTACTGCTATGGGGTTTTTCGCACTGTAGGTCATGTAATATTTCTGGTGGAGGGTATCAATCCCTTTTTTCAGATTCTTTGCGGGTGCAAACCCCACTTCGAGCAGGTCATTCATCAAACCCTGATCCCGATAGACCAGGGCATATTCGTAGAGCGCCAGTTTTGCCTTTTTGTTGCCCTCGACAATCGCTTTGTCGCGTAGTGCGGTTACTGACTCGCCTGCCAGCACCTGCCACTCCACCTGCTTTTGTTTAAGAATCTGGCTGCGGATCTGCTCGGCCTGCTCCGTTTTGCCCTGGAGTTCGAGTTTGTGTGCCTCATGTTGCCATTCCTGAAAACTCGAACCCTGTTCTGCCAGTTCCAAAGTATCCTGAGCGTCCCTCAATCCAAGCAGGTCAAGCAGTCGTTGTTTGGGCGCAGATTCAACAATATAGAGATTTTTAACCGCGCGGGTCATGGCAACGTAGAGGGAATTGATGTGAAACTTGTAGACCTCCAGCGACTTATCGCTTTTGTCCTTGACACGACCGTAGGTCAGGTCAGCCTCAACCATGGCATGATCCACCCCTTTCGCAATCTCCTGAAAGCGTTGCTCTTCAGCCGAAATGAAATTGAGCAGAATCACGTTTTCATACTCCAGGCCTTTCGCCTCCTGCACCGAAAAGATCAATGGTGTCTGAAAAAACCGTTGTGCTTCGGCCTTGCGCTCCGGCTGCATGACGACGATGGCAAAGCGGGTGGAGTGGCAGGTTTTGCGATCCAGTTCCCGTTTCAGGTTTTCACTGTCACGCAACAAGTACACCTGCCCCTGATGATGGCCATTGCTTTCGACCAGATAGTTGCTCTCTTTGTCGATGGAGCCGAAGCGGGCATTTTTAACCTTGAGTAACCGGTTGGCGATTTCGGTCACCTGGGGCGAGTTGCGGTAGTTGGTATTGAGAATACGGATCAGTTCACCCGGCGGCGCTTTGCTCTTATTCTTTTCATCAGCATGCTGATGAAAAAAACTCTTGACCTTCGACCATGAAAAGAAGTTGGGATGAACAATCTGGTTGGAGTCACCGCAGATAACAAAGTCATTGGGGCTGCGCAGCCCTTTCAAAATGAGTGAGAGCTGGATGTTGGTAATGTCCTGCACTTCGTCAATCACCACAAAATCGTAACGCGGCTCCAGACGGGAGAGGTATTCGAAGCTGACAATATTTGCGTCGTAGAGCTGCTCGTCACGCAGAAAAGCCAAATATGTTTCAAAAATCGCATAGACTTGCTCGCGTTCCTGCAAGGTAAAGATCGATTGTTTGATTCCCAGCGACAGATAGGTTTCGCGACTCATCCAGGCCGCGTCGGTGATGGAGCCGGTGAGCACGCCCTTGAATTCCTCAAACAGTTTGTAGCTGTCACGGATGCCACTTGCCTGACGCCGCCGGCTAAACCAGCGATTAAAATCAGTGAACGTCGCTTCCTTTCCGGCAGGCAGATGAATGCTCTCAAGAAACTCCTGAAAAGAGAGGAAGTCGACCTGTTGATCTTCGTTTTCATAGTGATGCGCGTAATAAAGGTCACGCGAGTTTTTGACCAGATAGGATGACTGAGTCACGTAAAGCACATCACCCACCGCTTCTTTCATCTTCTCCAGCGTCAGGGCAGTTTTGCCACTACCGGCGGAACCGATAACGATAAGTGGTGGTTGTAGCGCATAAACCGCTTGCTGCGAATGGTCGAAAGAGATCACTTTATCAAGCAGGTTAAAACGTTTCGCCTGTGGATTGAGAAAGACCAACGGCTCTTCAGGTACCTCTTGCAGCGTCTTTACGAGCGGGATTCTGGCTTCGTCGATGGTGACGCCCCGGCTGAGAAAACGTGATTTTTCGTAGGCATGATGTTCAATGCACTCCAGGACCAGTGCGTAGGCCTCTCCCTGGTAACGGTGGATGGCGAAAAGCAAACGGTGACTGCGGTCGAGTTTTGCTCGGTAGAGATTGTCACCCACTTTTTTTACCTCCGCCGATCGGAAATCATCAGCTTCGAGGAATTGTTTTAATTTGGCAAACGAGGGGATTTTGCGGCTATCCAGTTCGTTGTACAGAAGTATTTGCATGATTATTTGAAGACAGAAATAGTAAGTGGAGGCTAGGAGTCTATCGGACTTAGGATGAATCTACTGCGGACATGGTGCCCTCTGGGTGAAAGCCATTTCGGCCCATTTTTCCGATCCTTTTCGTTGAATATGCCCAATATTTGCCCAGCGGAAATACCCTTGGGGTGCGCCTCAAACGATCAAAAAAATGGAATCAAAATGGCTTTCCCTCGTGACGATCACCTAAGTCCGACAGCCTCCTGGCCGATTAGAAAAATGGCATATTACCATGGGTGGCGTGTGGCCCGCTGCCCACAAAATTCAATGTGTTACCGGAGCGTTATCAGGGATATTTATTCAAAACGGGGTTTTTGCGTAGTCAAGTATCGAAAGAATTGTAACTTATTGATTGTTCGCTAATTTTAATGCGGTGGCCCTGGTAAAGGCAGTTGGGGTTGCTATCGCTTCGTGGTTTTTTGTAAAATGGCCAGGTTTTGTTTGATGATCGATTATAAAATTGGTTTGTTGTTGTTTTTCGATGCGCTGTTTAAGCGTGATGGTCTGTCTATTTTGGTTAGAGGGGATGTTGTCGGGTGAAAAAACAAAAATGGGTGTTACTGGTAGCGGTAAGTACGTTGGCCGTGATGCCAATGGTGGCGCAGGCGGTGGAAGTTGAGGTTTATGGCGATGCTCGTATATCGATCGATATCTCGCAGAATGAGCGAGACCCAGTGACTGGATACGATGATGGTGCGCTGTCAGTGAACAGCAACACATCCAAGCTCGGCTTTAAGGGGAGTGAGAAGCTAAGCGATAACCTTTCTGTCATTTGGCAGTATGAGACTGAGGTGGAGCTCGATAACGGAGATCTTGCCGTGAAGGGGCGTGACACGTTTGCAGGGTTGAAGGGGAGTTGGGGGTTGCTAAAGGCGGGAAATCTGAGTAACCCGATGAAAAGTTCCTCTAGTAAAATCGACATCTTTGTTAATACACGTGCCGATCATAATATTATTGTTGGGTATGTGAATGGCGTCAATACCTTTGATAATCGTTTTTCCAATACGATTTGGTATTCCACACCCAAATTTGGCGGGGTGAAGCTAGATCTGTCATATACCACGGACAGCACTGGCAGCAAAGATGATGCGCTACCCAGCAAGTTAATTTCTCCAGAAAAAAATGTGACCAGTTTTAGCCTAAACTATGACAAGGGGCCATTTTATCTGGCGCTGGTGACAGAGAGCAGGAATGATGCGAAAGAGACGGATTCAATTACGCCGGTTTATGAGGATGTTTCGGCAACGAAGTTGGTGGGGCGCTGGGATTTTGGTCAGGGAACCAGAGTCGGCTTGATTTATGAGGATGCAGAGAGCGCCAGGAGCGCCGAGTTTGACACGACCACCCCAACAAGGACGTTGATAGCAGATAAAAATGCAGCAACATCAGGCGCGGCACGTACTGCTTATTATCTGAATGTTGCCCACAAAATTGGCAATACCACACTGAAGGCGGCATACGGTGTTGCAGGTGATGTGGGTAATGAGGCGGACACTGGTGCATCGCACTATGCGCTCAGTGTGTATAAGTCATACTCTAAAAACACGCAGCTCTATGTGATCTACACCGCGACCGATAACGATGCCAACGCGAAATATGGCTTGAAAGATATGAGCGGTTTTGATGGTAAAACAATATCTGCTTTGTCCTTCGGTCTGAATAAGCGATTCAGCAGTAAGTAGTCGCTAAGCAGTGTATTGCTGAGTTGAGCGGGCACCTTTTCAGGTGCCCGTTTTTTTTGTGCGGAAATTAAGGGGTTAGCGCTGCTGGCACAAAATAGAGGTGCACTGTAATGCCCTGTTGTGCTATAAATTACTTCTTGTATCAATGGCTTTTTCTGCGTTGCTACAGGCTCGGGGGGGATAATAAAAAATATGACAAGACGTGGTGGTGGGGCTCGTTTAATCGGGCATTTGCTGGGGGGCGTATTGGTGGGCATGTTATTGCCTACCATGAGTGCTGTCGCCGGCGTCTACAACACCAAACACAATCTTGGCAGTAGCGGCCTGAATGCGGCCAGTAATTTTAGTGGCACAGAAGAGATCTGTGTCTTTTGCCACACCCCGCATGGCGGTGATGCCTCGGCGGCGGTGCCTCTCTGGAATCGTCAGCTGGATGCGGGCGGTTTTCAAACCTATGATCAGATGGGCACCACAACGCTGGACGCGAATGTTGAGCCGATCGGCTCTGTCTCCATTGCCTGCCTCTCTTGCCATGATGGCTCACAGGCAATGGATTCAGTCATTAATGAGCCCGGTTCGCTTGCTGATAACCCTTCTTTTTCGGCGGGTGACTGGAGTGGCCAGGCGGCGGTTGTACAGGGCCGAATTGGCCCGGTTGATGTGGTGACGAATTTGGGTAAAGACCTGACGAATGACCATCCTGTCGGGATTCAATATGCAGGTGGCGGTTATTCAGAGAGCTATCCGGAGGGGCGACCAAGAGTCGATATCGACTTTAATCCGCCAACTTCAGAGGTGCTGAGTACGGGGCGGGTGTGGTGGGTGGATAGCCGTGAGCATCCCGAATCCTCTTTTAGCAAACGAGATTTAAAACTTTATTCTCGCGTAGGGACGCGCGGTACCAATGTTGGTGAGCTGCAGCCTTATGTGGAGTGCGCGTCGTGCCATGACCCGCATGTGGACTACAACCCGACATTTTTGAGGATCGACCCTGCTGGAAGTGCGGTCTGTCTGACTTGTCACGCAAAGTAAGAGATGGCTATGAGATTGATGGTGCTCTCGTTGGTGCTTGGCTTAATGGCTGTGCCTGCATTGGCGGAGCAACAAAAGACGCTCGAGCGGAGTCAGTTGGCGCTTGCTGCGGATGTATTTGCGGTAGTGGATGGTAATGTCATCTCGCAACAGACGTTTGATACATTCTTACATGTGGGAAAACGGCAGCGTTTTTACCACGGAGATATCCCTGAAGCAGAAGAGGTTGCGTTTCGAAAAGAGGTGGCGCAGCGCTTGATTGATCAGGCGTTAAAGCGCGCAGCGGTGCGTGAAAGAGAGATAGCAGCAGAGCCGGCGCAGGTGAAGGTGCAGTTAGCGGCGATTGAGGCGCGCTATGAGTCGCGGCCACATTGGCGGGCACAGCGAGAAGGGTTTCTGGCGGAGTTATTGCCGCAGGTAGAAGAGCAGAGTCAGTTCGAGCAGCTTGAGGCTCAGGTGCGAGACGTGACTGAGGTGAGTGAGGCGGTGGTGATGGCCTATTATCAGGCCAATCCCGAGCAGTTTACGACACCAGAGCGGCTGCGTGTCTCGCTGATCTTGTTAGGCGTCGAACCCTGGGCGCAGGCCGCTCAGTGGCAGGCGGCGATGGATGAGGCCGAGCGCTTAATTAAGCGGCTGCGACAGGGCGGAGATTTTGTGGCGATGGCCCGCTTGCATTCAAGTGATGGCTCCGGGCTTAAAGGTGGCGATCTGGGGTACGTTCACAAAGGAATGTTGGCGGAAGAGGCGCAGCAGGTACTGGATAAGATGCTAGTGGGGGAGGTGTCGTCGGCGATTCGTCTGCTGAAAGGCGTTGCGATATTCAGGGTTGATGAGCGTGTTTCGCCGGTATTGAATCCGTTTGAGCGGGTTGCACCACGTGCGCGCGATCTGTATGTGCGTGAGCAGAGCGAAAAGAACTGGCGTGAATTTATGAGTGAGATGCGCAGTAGTGCGGATGTGCAGCTAAGAGATCCGTTGCTGTTACCAATTAGCGATTAGAAGTAGGGGGTTGTTCTGATTATTATGCGGTCGTTGCAAGTTGTCTTTGTGACGTTAGATCAAAGTGGGCTTGATGGCTAGGGAGATGGCATCTCGACGGCGTTTACACCTGTTCGCCTCGATTGCGATGTTGTGCCCGCTCGCCGCACCATTAGCCGCGCCTGTTAATTTGTCGGGTGAGGTTGGTTATGCCTATCGCTTAATGAAGGCTGATCAGAGTGAAACCATCAGCCACCAGATGCGTGGTGCGATACGCGGTAACTCTTACCTGTGGCAGCCGTGGATGGCGACAGTCAATGCCAATTTAAGGCTGACGCAGGATAAGACAGACTACAATAAATGGCCGGGCGGGGTAGCAGGTATCAGTGGTAGTACGACGACGTTAACCACTGGCGAATTGAATCTCAACGTGATCCCACAAAGTCGTTTCCCGCTCTCGATTTCATATCAGGTGAACGATAGCCGAGTGGATACCATGAACACAGTGACAAGCCCGCTCACCGCAGCTGGAAGTCGGGAGTTCTCAACCAAACGATTTTCGCTTAGACAGAATATTACAGCAGGTAAGTCCAGCCGTTTTAAGTGGAACCTGGATTCCAATCAGTGGGATTCCAGTAATAGTGAAAAATATAGTGACTGGTTATTAGGTGGCAGTGCTGATTTTGGTTTTAATGACCATCGGTTGCAGTTACGGGGGAGTTATAAGTCTATTGACCGGGCCGCTTTAAGCCAGGAGTCATCGAATACTACACTGAGTGGTGATCACTTTTATCATAGCCCGACGCGGGCGCTGAGGGTGGATTCTTCTGTGGATTACTACCAGTATCAAACAGAAGGGGTGGAGTCCAATATTGTCTTTAGTAACGGTGAGCTTGATACGAGCAGTTATCAGGCGTCGAGCTTTGTATTTTGGCGTCCCGTTGACCGTAAACTGAGCGCGAGTGCAGGTGTGCGGCTGTTTAATCTTACCAGCGATGCCATTTCAACCAACACCGCAGATACAGTGATTGAGAATGAAACTGAGCTGCTGAGTCTTAATGCGACTGCGGGTGGACTGTATCAATATACAAAGAATATTCGTTTTGATGGGAATATGAATTTTTCTGTTAATGATAACGGTACAGAAGAGAACAATGCGTATCTTGGGCGACTGGGTGCACTATTGCAGTCCGATATTCATGAGATTCCCCTGGGAATGATGTATCAGTGGAGTGCGTCGGCATCAGCTCAGATGCAAGGGACTGACAGGAATAGGGATTTTAATACAATGAATATTAATCTAGGGCATGATGCGAACCGAAGCTGGTTGAATGATGATAAAAGCTCCGCACTACGCTTTGGCTGGAGTCAGGGGGTCAATGCTTCGCTTGAAAGTGGCGATGAGGATGCAAACTCGCAGCGGTTTGATCATTCGGTCAATGTTGGCTGGGATCGCTATGGTGCTCGCGATAGTACTTATTCTCAGTTGACAATATCGGATGCACGCACCTTTGGTGATCGAGAGAGCGACCAGCAATTGGTGAATCTACAGCTCTCGCGGACACAAAATATAAGTCGGCGTAGTGTGTTAACCGGGAATATTACCGCGCAAAGCGTACGCCAGAATTTTGCTGGTCAGGATGAAAGTGAGGTTTCGACGACAACGACTGGCTCGATTAATTATCAGCTCTCCAGTCTGTTTGGTATCCCTCGTTTTCGTTATGGGTTTGATGTTCGCGTGTCGCGAGCATCCAGGGATTCAGGGGTTGATCGCGCCGAATGGGAAAACCGACTGGATTATAGTGTCGGTCTAGTAGATACTAGGGCTAGTTGGCGCCTGATTGATGCTGGGGAGCAGGATTACACTTTGGTGTATTTTCAGGTTACACGACGTTTCTGACAGGCGTCGTTAGGCCTCATATAATAAGAGTAAATTACGAGGGGAGAGTTTGGTATGTCATCTAAGATCAAGCGTAATGTATTGAAATCGATGATCATAGGGGTATTAGCGTATATGGGGGCTCTGGGGGTCCCGCAGCCTGCGCAAGCAGAGTATGCTGATATCGTGATCAACAACTATGCTGATGCAGCAGGAATGCGCCCTGCAGTTTTTCCGCATTGGTTCCACCGAATTCGTTTCCGTTGCAAGGTTTGCCATACAGACCTGGGTTTTGCGTTTAAAGCGGGTGGTAATAAAATTGATATGGCAAAAATCATTGATGGCAAGTTCTGCGGGGCCTGTCATAACGGTGAAATTTCATGGTCGGTAGAAAACTGTGCCATGTGTCATTCCGGGATACCGGGGCAACCAACCCATTTTCACGGCAGTACGGTGCAGCGTCTGATCGCGCCGGCGTATAAGCCACTTCCAGCCAACGACGCTAAGAAATAAGAGGAAGGCAAGCAATGAACCATAAAACTAAAGCTGTTTCCTTATCTCTAGCGATGCTGATGTCTGCCTTTGCGTGGAATGCACAGAGCCATGCAGATGAAGCGCGTGGGGCGGAGCAATTACCACTGATGCTAGCTGAAGTTTCGTCAGCTAATACCTTTAACGTTAACTTGAAGAAGCCTAAATCACGTAATCTTCCACCAGCGGAAGATGGCATTCATGATCCGGAAAACGAAGCAACTCACTCGTTGCAGCATCCGCTTGATGCCTATAAAGGGCTGCCAACAAGTGAATATGGTAACTATGTGGATTGGGTGAAGGCGCTTGATGAAGGGAAATTACGCCCTCGTTGGGATCGCTCCGATCCAAACGAAGAGCCATTTGTACTCGACCTTGATATTGTACGTCCAGTAAAGGCATCTGTGCCTGATGTGGTGTTTCCTCACCGTCAGCACACAGAGTGGCTATACTGCTCAAACTGTCATCCTGCGATCTTCATTCCGCAAAAGAATGCAAATCAGATCAGCATGTCTGCGATTCTCTTAGGAGAAAAATGTGGTGTTTGTCATGGCAAGGTTTCATTTCCTGTTGAAACTAAGACCTGCCGTAAGTGCCACTCTAAGCCAAAGCCAGCTGACTGGACGCCTCCTTTGAGTGAAGCAACATTGAAGAATCCCTGGAAATAACCGACATATTAATCAGAGCCGTAACATATTCTAAGATTTGACAATTAACGCCGGGCGATCCCTTCGCCCGGCGTTCCCTATGATGTGTTTCAGGCAAGATTAATTGATTAGTTAATTTTAAGGACTATGAAACGATGAGAACACCATTTCAGAAGCGTTTACCTGTTCATCTTGGGATGATTGTTGTCCTGCTGGGCTTGCCAATGGCTAGTTACGCCTTCGATGATGATTGGGGCGATGACGGGACGCTAGAGATAGAGCGTATTTTTGTGGTCACTGCTCAGGATAAGCCAGACACCCATCCGTTTTATGGCGTAGGCCATAAACGTGGTATGGATGTGGATGGTGTACCCGGAAAGGAATTAGTGCTTACGCGTGGCAAGAGTTATGCTTTTCGAGTGGATACAGATATAAAACATGATTTCTATCTGTCAACCGAGTCGGTAGGCTGGGGGGCCTCGGTACTGGCAGAGGGGGTTGAAGGTAATTTTACCTATGACGGTATTGTTACCATCGAAACTGATAACAAAACACCCAAAGAATTTTTTTATGCCTGTCGTAACCACAAATACATGGGTGGCAAGATTCATATTGCGAATGCAGGTGAAGAAGATAAGGTAGCGCTTGGCAAGATCGATATCTCGAAATTGCCGCCAACAAAGCCACCTAAGCCTGTTTCAGAGCGGACGGTTAAGCAAAAAATTAGCTTTGCAGACATGTTTGTTAGCCAGTCGTCAGCGGCGAAACGCGTCGCTAATAGTGATAATGATAAGGCAAAAGTTGCATACACAGATGCACATGATCGCCTCAATAAAGCGAAGATAGCACTGGATGCGAGCGATCTTGTACTGGCGCTATTTGAGGTGGATGAGTCACTTCGCTCGATGAGTACGGCGGCTCGCCTGGTACCGACGCCCGAGCAGTTAGAAGAACAGAAACGTCTGTTTACCGCTCTCCTGGAAGAGGTGAAGTCTTTTGAGACGTCATATAAACGTAATGTTGAACGCCTGGAGAAGAGTGGCCGAACCGATGTGCGAGATGATTTGAGTTATGCTGAATTAGAGAGCACGATCGAAGCTGCGGAAAGCCTTTATGAAATGAAGGAAATTGTTGCGGCGAATCGTTTGATGAAAAATTTACAGAAAGCGATTACATCAGCATTGGGTAAGATGCTTGACAACACCACAGTGGTATATGATAAAAACTTTGAGACGCCACTGGAAGAGTTCGAATACGAGCTTGCGCGCTATCTTAGCTATGAAGAGTTGATTCCGCTAGCGATCGAGCAGAAACGCCCTTCTAAGCGAGCGATAGAGTTGATGGATCAGTTTGTTGTTAAAGGTAAGGATATTTATCTACAATCGAAACCGGTGATTGAAGAAAAGGATTATAAAAACGCGATTTTGATGCTGCAGGGTGCAACGTTTCAGTTGCAACGTGCATTACGGATGGTAGGAGTGAGATAGCATGACGCAGGCCATGAGCGAACGATCACAGAAAACGCTGCCAATGAATGGTTGGTGGTGTGTGCTCGTGCTGATGGCCTGTTTTTGTTTTAGTACGTCTAGTCATGCGGCTGAGTCAGCGTTTACGGATGCTGCTAATCCTTCCGAGCCAGGTATCACGGCAGTCTGGTCTCGTGGCCTGCATTTTCAGACTGAAGGTGAAGTAGTGCCACTGGCTGAGGATGGCATACATGATCCAACCAATGATGCGGTCAAATTGTTACAGGAACCCTATGAAGCGATGGCTGAATTTCCACGGGATTCTCAGGGCATCATCGACTGGGTACAGACGCTGCGCCAGGGATTGATTGACCCGCGCATGAGTCTGAACGGGGAAGAGGAGATGTACCCGGTTGATTTCGATATTATCTTTAAAAATACGGGCTCGATGCCTCATGTCCGTTTTCCGCATTTACAGCATACTGAGTGGCTGACCTGTGCTAACTGCCACCCATTGATCTTTATTCCTCAAAAAGGCGGAAATCCTGTCTCCATGTCTGCAATTATTCAGGGTGAATATTGCGGTGTGTGTCATGGTAAGGTCGCCTTTCCACCTACGATGAATTGCGGCCGATGTCACTCCGTTCCAAATCAAGCCAACTTGCGGCGCTAATCGCACTGACATCCTCCCTCTTCATTGGGGGGGGATGTTCAATGCTGTCAAAAGATCCCGCTTTGAGCGCCACTAATGCATCAACGCAGCAGTCGCTCTATGGTTGGCGCGACATTGACGGCGGACTTGTCTCTACATGGGCAGATAACACGGGTTTTTCATCTGTTGTGGGTCAGCGCTACGAACGTTTTATTCGCCCGGTGCAGGTGGCGGCGCGCGGCAACTTTGTCTTTGTGGTGGATGCCGGTACGGAACGACTTTATCGCTACGACCTGAGCCGTAATGAGTTGACGGTTTTGCTGAATCTCAAGAAGGAGATGGCAGGCGAAGCAAGCGATCTTTACGTTTTCCCTGACCACTCCTTTTTGCTAGTAGATCCTGATTCTGCAAGTGTGCTGCACTATAATCATAAGGGTGATCGCATTCGTGTTTTCCAGGATAGTTTAAACCTGATTCGCCCTGTTGCGGTTACCTATGATGACGAGATGGGGCGCGTATTGATTGCCGATGGTTCTAGTGATGACGTTCTGGTGTTTTCAACAACAGGGCAATTACAGGGGGTGATTGGTACTCGTGGTGTTGAAGAAGGGCAGTTTTTAAATATTACGGCGATGACTTCTGGTGCTGATGGCATTTACGTTACTGCGCGTCTTGGACATCGATTACAGCTCATGGGGCGTGATGGTTCACACCTGAAATCATTTCAGTCTGATGCGGTGGTATTTCCGTTGGCGGTTGCGGTTGATAGAAGTGGCAATACATTTGTGAGTGATTACCTTGATAACTCGATTAAGGTTTTTCAGGGTGAGCTGTTTCTTGAGAGTATTGCCGGTTCTGGTATTACACCGGGTCGTTTTAAGCGGATTAGTGATCTGTGGTATGACGAAGGCTTTCTCTATGCAGTTGATAGTCTTAATGGGCGGATTCAGGTATTAAGGGTTGAGGTGATTGAGCCTGAAATAGAAACGTTTGCTGAAGAGGAGGTTGCTCCTACTGATGTCGGCGATCAAGCAGCGGCGGCTGAAGCGTTGCCATTAGATGTGCCATCTGCCGATGAGGAGCTGGAAGCCGCACAAAATGAGCTAGAAGAATTAGAGGCGGAACTAGAAGCCGCTCGCTTAGAATTAGAGGCGGGGCAAGCTGAACCAGCTCAAGTGATTGATTCACCCAGTAGCGAAACTCAGGAATAAACATTTCATGATCATTAATTCCCGCTACTGGCTGGTTGCGCTGTTATGCCTGATTTTTTCAGGTTGCGCCTCTGTGCCTGCCGTTTTGAAGTACGACCTTGATGAGGCGGCTGGCGCTGTCTGGCCAGCCTCTCCAGAGATCGCTCGTTACCAATATGTGGGACAGCTAACGGGCGAAGAAAATTTTATTAGTTCGAGTGATGATGTCTCAATAGGGCGTAAGGTCTTTGAGTGGGTGGTGGGGATTATGGTGGGCGATGAGAGGCCGACCGTCTTGCAGCGCCCGCAATCTGGAACGGTAGATCGCGATGGACGTATTTATGTTACCGATGTGAGTCGTGCGGCAGTATATGTATTTGATGGCCAGAGCGGCCGACTTGATGTGTGGGAGATGGCTGGTGAGGCGCTACGTTTTAAAACACCGATTGGTGTGGTGGTGATTGATCAAATAGACGGTGGGCGTGAAATTTTAGTGGTGGATGCGGACCTTAAGCGCGTCGTCAGGCTGGATCAGCAGGGCAAGCCGCTCGGCCACTTTGGTAGTGATGTCTTAAATCGCCCAACGGGGCTGGCGCGTGATCCGCAAAGTGGGCATCTTTACGTCGCTGATACCCATGGGCATAATATCAAGGTCTTTAGTGCCGCTGGTCTGTTGCTAAAGACGATTGGCGTAGGGGAGCGCGGCGAAGGGGAGGGGCAATTTAACTCACCGACTCACCTGACTTTTGCTGCGGGCCAGTTGTATGTGACGGACACACTTAATTCTCGGGTTAAAATATTTACCGCAGAGGGTGACTTTGTACGTACATTTGGACGACGAGGGCTTTTTGTTGGCGACCTGCCGCGCCCCAAAGGGCTGGCGGTTGATAAAGACGGCAACATCTATGTGGTGGAATCCTATTATGATCATCTGTTAGTATTCAATGGTGAAGGGAATCTACTTTTGCCGATTGGTGGCTCAGGTAGCGGCGTAGGGCAGTTTTACCTACCGGCAGGCGTCTGGACTGATCACCGTGACAGAGTATATGTGGCCGATAGTTTCAATGGTCGAGTCGTGATATTGCAATATTTGGGAGGGGCATGAGAGGTCATTTTACAGGCACGTTGTTGATCCTGTTTGCTGTTGTATCAATGGCAGAGTCTGTTTATGCTGCACGCATTTCAGATATCGCGAATACAAAACATAACTTTTCGGCGACAGTCGCACCGAGTGAGACCACGCGTACGGCTCAGGCGGTTTCTGAATCTCAAATTTGTGCGTTTTGCCACACACCGCATGGCGCGACTAACGAAGCGCGTACGCCGCTTTGGAATCGCACACTCTCGACCGCGACCTATGCGCCCTATAATTCAAGCTCATTGGATGCAACCGATTTGGGGCAACCCGAAGGGAAGTCTAAACTCTGTTTATCATGCCACGATGGTACGTTGGCACTCGGATCCGTTAATGTATTAAATCGTGTCGAACTTAAAAAAGAGGGGCGTGATATTCCTTTTCAGGGAACACGTCCCGATGGCAGTATTCCAGATGGTCATGGCGAGTCAACAGGTTTTACGCGCCGCATTGGTGTTGATTTAACCAATGACCACCCGATTTCATTCACCTTCGATAGTGCCCAGGCCATGCGTGATGGTGAACTCTATAACCCTGAAGTGGAATTGCATATTAGAGAACGTTCGCCAGGAAATGGCCCACCTTTCCCGCAGTCACAACATACCGGTGTGGCGGGGTATTTACCGTTGGAAGATGGCCAGGTGGAGTGTGTCACCTGTCATGATCCACATATTCGTTCGGATGACCCGAATGAAGGCAATATTAAGTTCTTACGAGTCAACCGCCTGCAGCGCCATGCAGAACCGATAGACGGGCAGTTCAATGCTGACAACGACATCATCTGTATTTCTTGTCATGATAAAGAAGGGTGGGTTGGATCTGCACATGCTAATCGTTTAGCGGCGGATGAAACCTACCAACTGCCAGCGGGTAATCTGCGTGAATTTCCACGTGATACTCAGGTGTGGCAAGCGTCATGTTTGAATTGCCATGATCCTCATACCGTGGAAGGTTCGCGACGAATTTTACGTGAGGGTACCGATGGACCGACCAGGATTGATCCCGTTACTGGCGGTAAGTTTAAGCAAGGTGGAGAGCATGCGATCGAAGAGGTCTGCTTTGCCTGTCACTCACCTGATGGTGATGTCTTAGTTGGCCAGGGAGGGATTGGTTTTCAGGTGCCCGATGTTAAGACTGATTTTGTGACGCCGGGTAATACCCATATGCCGATGCAGAGTGCCGACCAACGTGCTGGCCGTGAAGTTCATTCGATCGGTAGCGGTCGTGATGGTGTTGAAGGAAAAACTCGAGGGCAGGATTTTGTTGAATCCCCAGAGATGATGGGTAAGGGGAATTTGATGAATCGCCATGTGGAATGTACCGATTGTCATAACCCACATCGTGTCGCAAAAAACCGCATGTTCAACGCAAACAATGCGATACCCGATGTGGAGGGTACGCATCCGCATACCCCTACTGATATTGTGGCTAGTGGTTTGCTAATGCACACCAACCTTGCTTCTGGCGTGTTAAGGGGTATTACTGGCGTTGAGCCTGTGTATGGCTCAGCTGCCTTTGGTAGTGACCCGGTGAGTTTTACCCTTAAACGTGGTGACCCTGGCACTGGCGGAAGTACTGATATTGGTGCCCCTCATGTCACGCGTGAGTATCAAGTCTGTCTTAAATGTCACTCAAACTACTCCTACGACACGCCACCACCTTTAGGGCTGCATGGTGGCAGTACCGCACCGGGCACAAACGATATGTATGAATACACTAACCAGGCGATGGAGTATCAAGCACCGCGGGCTCATATGGGTGAGCAGAGTTCATCCCCTACGCCGGGCTGGGGACCATTTGTTGGTGTCGACGGTGCTGGTAATAGCGTTGATTTTGAAGAAAATAATCACCGTTCATGGCACCCTGTGATGGATAGAACCGGGCGTACTGCTGCTGAGCGGCAAGCTGACCCGGATGTCTGGCGTACCCCGTTTAATATTGCGGGTGCATTAGGGGAGCAAACGATGTACTGCACCGACTGCCACGGCAATAACACCGCGAGTGATACTGTTATCCCGAATGGTGGTGTTAATGGTGAAGTCTGGGGGCCGCATGGTTCGCAAAATAACTTTTTGCTGAAAGGGCCGTGGAATGATGAAACTGGCCGTCTAGCGCTGGGTGGCGGGAATGGACTCTGTTTTAGGTGCCATGACTTTGATCAATATGGGCGCCAATCTGAGGCTAATTCTACATTAATCCCGCCAACTCCATCTGCGCTAGCCAGTGGGTTTAAATTAGCATCTGGTTCGAGTGTTGGTTGCATCGATTTTAAACTGACAAACTTGCACCTTGGGCATAATAAAGTCTCAGGGACTGGTGTAACAAGGTTCCGTTGCACGCTTTGCCATATTGCGGTGCCTCATGGCTGGAAAAATAAAGTATTCCTGGCGAATCTAAATGATGTTGGGCTAGAGGCGAGCCTGGCACCTGGCACGCAGGTGAGGTACCTGGGGTTTGCAGGTAAGACAAGCAAGCCAAATGGAACAGGGCGCTACTACGCTGGGCCGTATTACAATGGTGCCGCATTAAAAGTGAACACCTTTTCGCGCAGCGGGGCCTGGATTGAGACAGGTTGCGGCTCATCTGGAAGCCCTGGTAATGGCGAGCTGGGATTTGGCTGGATGGCAAGTGCTGACGAATCATGCGCAACGCTACCATAAGCGGAGTTTTGCGCCGCCTGGCATCAACAAAGCTAACACTACTATGGATGTTGCTGTTAGCCGTTGGTGCGGCGCTTAGTTACGACAACCCCGAGGATACTTCGATCTGGGTATTGATCGTACCGATGTTATTGCTGGCGGTTAACCTTATCTCTGCCATTATTAGT
>UOFQ01000067.1_pt1 | contig 18533 bp, 14 predicted proteins | sample 1988961 | NCBI WGS metagenome assembly UOFQ01 (sample SAMEA4712195, study PRJEB27164) | hydrothermal vent metagenome | biome: marine basaltic hydrothermal vent biome; feature: marine hydrothermal vent; material: mineral | place: Pacific Ocean | collected 2011-06-14/2011-07-23 | depth 1719 m | reverse complement strand
CATCGTTCAGAGTACCAATAACTAAGATTTTCTAATGTGGATTGACAAATAATACTGTTTTATATCAACCGGCTATATTGTTTTTGGTTGTTTTGTAATGTTGTATAGGAGGTGCCCTTGTGGGTAAACGTATTGGTTTTTTGTGGTACTGTGAGACCTTTGCACGAGTCTATTTTCCGCTCCAACTGCGTTATAAATGATCTCAAAACAGTCATTTACTGCGTGTAAACTCCAGTTTTTAGATCATTTATGCCTTGCTGGAACGAAAACTAGTTCTCGTGCAAAGGTCTCTGGGTATTTTTGGAGAATAAAAAAAACGCATGGATCGTTAAAAGGAGGGGGGACAGATCCATGCGTATGCAAATCTGCTCGAGATCATTTGAGGAGGGTAGAGAATTCCCGAGCAGTGAGGCTATTATGCATTGGTTGTTTTATAAATGATAATAAAAGTATTTTATGTTTATCATAGATTAAAGTAGATGGATTTTTTGGCTAAGCGAGTCGCTGGGCATTGACAGGCAATTGGCGTATGCTAAAGCGCGCTGAGTGGTCTATCATTATGAAAATTAAAGAATAAAAAGATACGCGCATGGGCTGCAAAAGGGAGGGGGGCAGTTCCATGCGCGCTAGAGAGTTGATTTAATCCCTTTAAAGGGGGGGAGGGGATTAAACCAACCAGAACAGTATGATATGTTTTTTATATAAACGATAATCAAAAATAATTATACTATGTATTGATTAAATACAATATTACTATGGTGAATGATGATTAAAATTAGAAATGCAACCTTTCGTCAGCTGCAAGTCTTTGAAGCGATTGCGAGAAATGGTTCTTTCACTGCCGCGGCAGAGGAGCTTCACCTAACCCAGCCGACGCTCTCGATGCAGGTTAAAAAACTTACTGGGATTGTGGGGATGCCACTTTATAGCCAGGTCGGCAAGAAAATCTATCTAACGGAGGTTGGGCTGGAGTTGCTGAAAACATGCAAATCGGTGTTTGATAACCTCGCTGAGTTTCAAATGACAGTTTCAGATATTCAGGGGGTTAAGCAGGGTAACCTACGCATTTCTGGGGTGACCACGGCTGAGTACTTTGCACCCAGGATTTTAGGTTCGTTTTGCAAACAGTACCCCGGGATTAATGTCGCGCTTGAGGTGATCAACCGTGAGCGTGTGCTTGAGCGTTTAGAGCAGAATCTGGATGATATTTATATCGTTGGCCAGGCACCAACGGGTGCTTCGATTCATCGTATTCCATTTTTAGCAAATCCGCTGGTAGTGTTAGCCCCGCCATCGCATCCGTTGGCCAATGAACGCAATATCCCGGTAAAGGCGTTGGCGGCTGAGAACTTTATTATGCGTGAGCCGGGTTGTGGGACGTATGGCTCGATTGGTCGTTTGATAAAAAATCGCGATTTTTGTTTTAAGGGCAGTATGGAACTTGGTAGCAATGAGGCGGTTAAACAGGCGGTGATTGGTGGCCTGGGGATTTCAATGTTGTCGATTTATGCGCTGACACATGAACTGCAGTCGGGAGAGTTGGTGGTGCTTGATATACAGGACTTTCCGATCGAAGATCAATGGTATCTCTGTTATCCAAAAGGGAAGCAGCTGTCTGTCGTCGCACAGGTCTTTTTAGAGTATATGTTGAATGAGGGGCGCGAGCTGACATTGCAGTCACTGCCTGATCTTAATCGCTTAAATTCCTAGCTCAGCAAAGAAGTCTTTGCCTTTGTCATCCACGATGATGAAAGCCGGGAAGTTTTCAACTTCGATACGGTGTACCGCTTCCATGCCGAGTTCAGGGTAGTCAATGACCTCTACTTTGCGAATGCACGCTTCGGCAAGGCGAGCAGCGGCACCGCCGATTGAGCCGAGATAGAAGCCGCCCTTTGATTTGCATGACTCGGTGACTGCGCGACTGCGGTTGCCTTTAGCCAGCATCACCAACGATGCACCGTGTTGCTGGAAGGCCTCGACATAGCTATCCATGCGCCCAGCGGTGGTAGGGCCAAAGGAGCCGGAGGCGTAACCGTCGGGTGTCTTGGCGGGGCCTGCGTAATAGATGATGTGATCTTTGAAATAGTCGGGGATGCCCTCACCGTTATCAAGTCGCTCTTTGATCTTTGCATGGGCAATATCGCGTGCCACGATGATCGGGCCGCTCAGCACCAGGCGTGTTTTGATGGGGTGCAGGGAGAGCGTTTCACGGATTTTGCTCATCGGCTGGTTGAGGTCGATATGTACCACGTCATTTGAGAGGGTATCTGTTTTCACTTCAGGTAGAAAACGAGCAGGGTCACGTTCCAGCTGTTCAAGCCAGACCCCATCACGATCGATATGCGCAAGGATATTGCGATCGGCAGAGCAGGAGACGCCGATACCGACCGGGCATGAGGCACCATGACGAGGCAGGCGTATCACACGAATGTCATGGGCAAAATATTTGCCACCAAACTGCGCGCCGATACCGAGTTGTTGCGTCAGTCTCAGTACCTGAATTTCCAGCTCGGTATCTCTAAAAGGCTGACCAAACTCATTGCCACGGTGTGGCAGGGTGTCGAGGTAATGTGCTGAGGCGAGTTTAACCATCTTTAAGTTAGCTTCCGCTGAAGTACCACCGACCACAATCGCAAGGTGGTAGGGTGGACAGGCAGAAGTCCCCAGCATCTTTAATTTTTCAGTTAAAAAAGCGAAGAGGCTTTTGCGGTTGAGCAGTGCTCGGGTCTCCTGAAACAGAAAGGTTTTATTGGCAGAACCACCGCCCTTGGTCATCAACAGAAACTTATAGCTACCACCTTCTACGGCATCAATGTCGATCTGTGCAGGAAGATTAGTGCCGGTGTTCTTTTCATCAAAAAAGGTGAGTGGCGCCATCTGCGAATAGCGTAGGTTGTGGTTGTTGTAGGCCTGGTAGACGCCGCGTGAGATCGCCTCGCGGTCATTGCCGCCGGTCCACACCTGCTGGCCTTTCTTTCCCATGATAATAGCGGTGCCGGTGTCCTGGCAGCCGGGCAGTACCATGCCTGCCGCGATGTTTGCGTTACGTAGCAGTTCCATTGCAACAAAGTGATCATTCTCAGAAGCGCTGTTGTCATCCAGGATATTGCGCAGTTGCTGCAGGTGGCTGCTGCGGTAAAGGTGTGAAATATCATTGATTGCGGTTGAGGTGAGTAGCGTGAGCGCCGCTTCATCTATCTTAAGTATTGGGTGCCCTTCAAATGCGCCGGTTGAAACATGTTTATCGCTCAGCAGGCGATAGTCTGTTTTATCATCGCCAAGCGGAAGTGGATTGGTGTAGTGAAATTCAGCCATCAATCATCATAGCCCAGAGCGGACGAGATGGTAAAGCGCTCACTGTTTAGGAATGGAATAGTCGTAATGTTCCATTTCACAAAGGCGACTCATGGTGCGTTTAAAACTGTTGGTGTGATGGGTACCTGTGTAAAGCTGTTGTGGGATAGCGGCTGCGGTAGTGATCAACGCTACTTTGTTGTCATAGATCGCATCAATGAGGTGAATAAAACGAATCGCGGCGTTGTCCAGTGCTTCATCTATGATTGGTATGTGGGTAATCATCAGGCGTTGGTAGCGGTTTGCGATTTCGAGGTAGTCAGCGGCTGCGCGTGGGGTTTCACACAGGGTGTTGAAATTGAACCATATCAAATCGTCATGTTCTGCAATGACAGGGAGTTCACGGCCGTTGATCTTTATTGATATTGCTCGTTCTTCAAATGCACTGCCGGTTAAGCGCTGGAATTGCTGGCTCATCAGCTCTTGAGCGCTTGCCTGGCCGCATATTTGATAGCGCTTAAAGACTGTGTCACTCGTTGCCTGCAAGCGATAATCATCCCCTTGCTCCATTTTTATCAATTGAGTATGTGTCTTGATCAGTGCTATTGCCGGTAAAAAACGCTCTCGTTGCAGTCCGCCTCGGTAAAGGTTGTCTGGTATCGTATTTGAGGTTGTCACCAGGACTACCTGATTGGCAAAGAGCGCCTCAAGCAGGCCAGCGAGTAACATGGCATCACCAATGTCGGCAACATAAAATTCATCCAGACAAAGAATGCGTGTCTTTTTAGCAATACGCTTGCCAATCACCGCAAGCGGCGCTTGCTGGTTGTTGATGGTCGCCAGTTCCGCGTGCACATTACGCATGAACTGATGAAAGTGGAGGCGCTGCTTTTGCTGCGTTGGCAGGTGGTGATAGAAGAGATCCATCAGGTATGTTTTGCCGCGACCGGGGCCACCCCACAGGTAAAGCCCCTGTGTGGGTTTAGGTGTTTTGTTTAATGCGCGACTAAGAAAGCTCGTTGTCTTTGGCGGGGTGAGCAATTCACGGTAGAGGCGTTGGAAATGGTCAATGGCATTCGCTTGCTCGGGGTCGCGCTGATACCCCTGTTCTGAAATAGCGGTTTGATAGTGCTGTTTAATACTCACAATTAAATAGCGGCAATATCCCGAGGTGGATAAGGCAGTCAGTCAGACTATTTTGCAGCGTTCTTTTGTCTGGTTTTTCGTTTGATCATAAAATAGAGCACAAAAATTCCGCCGACACAGGCTGTTGCAGCTACCCCAATGATCGACAGGATCATCAACATATTTTCTCGTAACCAATCGTTTTGCATGATGCTTCTCTTTAAAGTTGTCTCAGTTTGTTATTAATCCGCTGGGTAGCGTTTCATAATGTCCGTGATTTCATTCTGATTTTCAAGAAAAATATCAACCAGTGCTGGGTCAAAATGTTTGCCACGCTGTTCCTTTATCCATGAGATGACTCGGGTAGGCTTCCATGCCTCTTTATAAACCCTTCTGAATGCCAATGCATCAAAAACATCCGCCAATGCAATGATCCGCCCGTAGATATGAATCTCTTCGCCTTTCAACCCTTGAGGATAGCCACTACCATCCCATTTTTCATGATGTTGCAGGGCGATAATGGCCCCGATTTTGAGAATGTCACGTTCGGAATGGCTCAGCATGGTATAGCCAATACGGGTGTGGTTTTTCATGATCTCATATTCTTCATCGGTGAGGCGTTCAGGTTTCAACAGGATACTGTCTGGGATGCCGATTTTTCCAAGATCGTGCAGTGGCGCGGCAGCGGCAATCAGGTCGATATCCTGCTCTGACAGACCTGATTTGCGCGCCAGTAACTGGCTATAGAGCGATACGCGCTGGGTATGATTGCTGGTCTCTTTGGAACGTTGTTCTTCAATTACCCCCATGGTGAAAACCGTTTCACGCAGCGTCTTTTCTATTTCGTCGTTCAGTGCAACCAGCTCATCATTTTTCTGCTGCAATAGATCCTGGTGCGCAATAATCTTCGAGTTGAACAGGTTTATCTCATTGGCAACGTTACTAAACTCTGCCGTTGCAAACTGGTCGGGGCTGACCGGTTCTTTTTTCACGTAGGCATCCATCGCTTTATCAATAAGGGTGTCGAGTGGCCCCTGTACATGGCGTTGAATAGTGCGTTTGGTGTTCATTAAAATTAATAGCATGAATACAAATGAGACAACCAGCATGCCGGCGATGACTAGCAGCGAATGGTTGCGATATTTTGATGCATCCATCTCGATATCCACTGCACCGAGTACTGTCCCTTCAGTGACGTTATGGCAGGCAAGGCAGTTGAGCGAGCCGGCTGGTGAGGCGATGTACGGTACGACCGCACGAATCGTCGGATTATATGAAAACTCGGTCAGTACAAAGACCGGTTCCATCGTTTCAAAGGCCCTGCGTGCAATCGCATCCACGTTATCAACTTCATGTTCGATGGCGCGGCCGCGACCGAATTGGTCACTCACTTCGTTACTGCGAATCACGGTGAGGCGGTTGATCTGGTGTAGCTGCTGGATCTCTTCCAGGAAATAGTCGCGCTTATCCATGATGTCCGCCTTCATGTGGGCAGTTAGTCCGGCACGGACTAATTCGGCATGGGACAGGGCCTGATCTTCCAGCGCCTGTTTTGATAGCGCCCGGAAATTTAGTCCGGTGATGATCAACATAATGACTGCCAATACAAGCAGGAAGCTGACCAGTGTTCTCACGGTAATTGTTTTGATACTGGGTTTCATAAAATCGACACTACATATATGATCTAACTACAATGTTAGTAGATCGGCTGACGCAGATAAAAACTAAATTGTTGATGTGCAATTGGTTGCTGCCTCTTCTTACAAAGTTAGACCAAGTATGATTCCACCTGAAATGAACCATTGACCATTGACACGTCGCAGGTGGATGGTTTCACGCATTTTTTTGGACTTGCCAGATGGGGTCAGTTTGTACTCGATCATATGAATCACGCGAGCGGTGTTCATTGCGATTGAAGGTGGTGCTTTCTGGTAGATGAACTCAATCTGTTCTTCTGTTGAAAAGAGCCGTTCGAGGTCACCAATGACATTATCGAGTGGTACACCACTGCTAGAGTATTCTGGTAATAGAATGGATTTATAAAGCGCTATGTCTTTATTCTCGATCGCCTGCTTGCGTATCTCCAGGATTTTATCGACGCCTGCGATTGACTCCTCAACCGGTACTTCAACCTCGCAACCACTTATAAAAACCAGTGCGGTGAGTACGCAAAAGAACTGGCTGAAACCATGAAGTGTTTTTTTATCAGTGGCGGTACAGTGGAACATGCAGGTAGCTCCTGTGGTCATTAGTTATTTCATTATAGCCTGATCTGAATGAGAACGTGGTGAGTAGCGGCAAGCTGTGGATGGTTGGTAGTCTATAATTGATAATGGTTATTAAATGAGTGTTAATTTTCATCGCCAAGAAACAGCGCCGGGTCGACGCGCGCATCATTCAGGCTAATCCCCCAGTGTAGATGCGGGCCGGTGACGCGCCCTGTCGCACCCACTGTGCCGAGCAGGTCGCCCTGTTCAAGGAGATCTCCCTCTTTGACATCAATGCGATCAAGATGCAGGTACATCGTAATCAATCCCTGACCGTGGTCGATGAAGACTGAGTTGCCATTGAAAAAATAGTCGCCCACATTGGCTACCGTGCCAGCAATCGGCGTGATTACCGGGGTGCCAGCAGGGGCGGCGATATCCATTCCGCTATGCGGTTTACGTGGCTGGCCGTTGAATACACGTCGTAGCCCAAACGAGCTACTGCGACGTCCTTCAACCGGCGTGATAAATACCAGATCATTCAGCTCGCGTGCATGCCAATGGGCGAGGGTCTTTTTTGTGCGTTTTTTTTCTCTGATGATACGCTCCATATCTTCCGCATAAGGGTTAACCTTGCGTTTATTGGTGACCGTGAGGCGCTGTGTTTTATAGGCCTTATCATTAACGGTGAAATCGTGATGAATGATTTTGCCTGATGTATTCTGTTGTTCGATTTGTTGTGCGCCAATCGTTGCAGTCAGTGGAATGCCGACGATCGCCAGCCAGCGGTTATCTTTCCTGATCACCAACAGTGGTTTTTTATTGAAGTAAGCAGTGGGTGTTTCTCCTGCGCTGTCGGCTGCCAGTTCGATCACCACCACACCACCCGGCACGGCAGACACTTTGGGTAATGCATGTGCAGCAGTGAGTGAGAGCGTAAACAGTAACGCGAAGACGTAGCTAGAGAGTTGCGGAAATAGTGCTTTATTCATCATTAATAGTTTCCGTGACTTCGCATAGCAGTCGTCCCTGCGCCAGGGTTGTTTCGATGGTGTCACCAATGGCGGCATCTTTTATACCACGTAAGACGCGTCCACTCTGGCGGTTGCGCGTAATCGAAAAACCGCGTCCGAGTGTTGCTAACGGACTCACCGCATCGAGTGCTCGTGTGACACCTTGCAACTGCTGCTGGCGCTGTTGTAGCTGCTGCTGAAATGTGCGTTGCAGGCGCGTACTGAGTTGTTGTTGGGTCGATTGCAACTGCTGGATACGACGTTGTGGGTTGTACTGTTGTAGTTTGCTAGTAACGTGGGCCAACTCGCCATGGCGCTGTAGTAGTCGTTGTTTCAGGCTGCGTTGCAGGCGCTGTTCCAGCTCGTCGAGTCGTTGTGCCTGTTGTTGAAGTTGTTGGCCGGGGTGCTGCTGTTGCAATCTTTTTGAGAGCCAGCCAAGTTGTTGCTCGCCCTGTTTGAGTTGCAATTGCGTGGCTGCGAGCAGGCGTGATTGTAGTTGTGTAAAACGCTGCTGCCATGCGGTGCGATCCGGGCTCACTAACTCAGCCGCGCCCGATGGGGTGGGGGCGCGCAGGTCGGCGATAAAATCGGCGATGGTGAAGTCGATTTCATGCCCCACACCGGAGACAACAGGAATGCGGCATGTGTGAATTGCCCGTGCCACTCGCTCATCATTAAAGGCCATCAAATCTTCGAGTGAACCGCCACCACGCGCAACAATCAACACATCACACTCGTTGCGTTTATCAGCGGCTTTGAGCGCGCGCTCAATCTCGCCAGCAGCAGTTGACCCTTGCACCGCAACGGGGTAGATCACTATCGGAATGCTGGGAAAACGCCGTTCTAAAATCTGTAGAATATCGCGCACCGCTGCACCCGTGGGGGAGGTGATCACGCCGATCTGCGTCGGCAGTGTCGGCAGTGATTTTTTGCTTGATTCATCGAACAGCCCTTCCAGTTCAAGGCGCTGTTTAAGCAGTTCAAAGGCGCGTCGTAGCGCGCCATCACCGGCTTCTTCCATGTGTTCGACAATCATCTGGTAGTCGCCTCTGGCCTCATAAAGACTCAGTTGGGCGCGAATCAACACCTGGTCGCCATTGTCAGGCTGGAAGCGCAGGTGGCTGTTTTTGCCACGGAACATCGCGCAGCGTATCTGTGCCGAGGGGTCTTTGAGGGTGAAATACCAGTGGCCAGAGGCGGGACGGGAGAGATTCGAGATCTCCGCCTCCACCCATACCAGTGGAAAATTGCCCTCCAGCAGGCCGCGCACTTCGCGATTAAGGCGTGAGACGCTGAAAATCTCGCGTTGAGGCCGTTTAGGGGCTGCTTTTGTGGCTGGCGGTGGGCTGTAGAAATCTCGGGTCTGGCTCATGGATCTTATGATAACACCTTGAACAAAATAGAGAATCCAGCGATTTATTGAACGGTATTCGTCAATATTATCGGTTTACCGCAGGGGCTGCACTCTCTATAATACCCGGCTAGTTTTTGATAGGGGTTCATATAGTATGAGAATTGCTCAGGAAGCATTCACCTTCGATGATGTGCTGTTATTGCCAGATCATTCCACCGTATTGCCCAGAGATGTTGATCTCAAGACCCGCCTGACGCGTGAAATTACGCTCAATATCCCGTTGATCTCATCGGCGATGGATACCGTCACCGAGGCACGCCTGGCGATTGCACTGGCACAGGAGGGTGGTATCGGCATCATCCATAAAAATATGACCGCAGAGCAGCAGGCCGACGAAGTACGCGCGGTTAAGAAATATGAGAGCGGCGTGATCAAAGATCCGATCACCGTACCACCAACCATCACCATTCGTGAGGTGATGGGCATCACCCGCGCCAACAAAATTTCAGGTGTACCGGTGGTCGATGGTGATCAGCTGGTCGGCATTGTCACCGGACGTGACCTGCGTTTCGAGACTCAGTTAGATAACCCCGTCTCTAGCATCATGACCCCCAAAGAGCGCCTGGTAACGGTGAAAGAGGGTGCCGAGCGTGATGAAGTGTTGTCACTGTTGCACAAACATCGCATTGAAAAGGTGCTGGTGATCAACGACAGCTTTCACCTGAAAGGGCTGATCACCGTTAAAGATATTCAAAAATCGACAGACTTTCCTAACGCCTGTAAAGATGATGTCGGCCATCTTCGTGTGGGTGCGGCGGTCGGTACCGAAGCGGATGGTCGTATTGAAGAGCTGGTGAAGGCGGGTGTTGATGTACTGATTGTGGATACCGCACATGGTCATTCACAAAAGGTGTTAGATCGTGTTAGCTGGGTGAAAAAGAATTTTCCTGATCTGCAGCTGATCGGCGGTAACGTTGGTACTGGCGAAGCGGCAACGGCGTTGGTCGATGCCGGTGCCGATGGTGTTAAGGTCGGTATCGGGCCGGGTTCAATCTGTACCACTCGCATCGTGACCGGTGTGGGCGTGCCGCAGGTCAGCGCGATTGCCAATGTGGCCAAAGCGCTGGAAGGGACCGGTGTACCGTTGATTGCCGATGGTGGGATTCGTTTCTCCGGTGATCTGGCCAAGGCGATTGTTGCGGGTGCCCATGCGATCATGATCGGCAGCATGTTTGCCGGTACCGAAGAGTCACCGGGTGAAGTGGAACTCTTTCAGGGGCGTTCTTACAAGTCTTACCGAGGCATGGGCTCGCTAGGTGCGATGGCTGCTGCGCATGGTTCGAGTGATCGTTACTTTCAGGAAGGCAACCAGATTGAGAAGCTGGTGCCTGAAGGGATCGAAGGTCGTGTTGCCTACAAAGGCAGCATGGTCGCGATTGTTCATCAACTGTTGGGCGGCGTACGTGCCAGCATGGGTTATACCGGCTGTGCCGACATTGAAGAGATGCGCAGCAAACCACGTTTTGTGCGGGTCACTGGCGCTGGCATGAAAGAGAGCCATGTACATGATGTCACCATTACCAAAGAAGCACCGAACTACCGTATTGACTAACGTGTTACCCCGGCAGTGCTAATAGCACTGCGCTGTTTTCAACTGACTTAAAAATAAGGCATACCGCCGTGACTGACCAGAACATCCATTCCGACCGCATCCTGATCCTCGATTTTGGTTCGCAATATAGCCAGCTAATTGCACGTCGCGTACGTGAGGCCGGTGTCTATTGTGAACTGCATGCATGGGACATGGATGAGCAGGCCGTGCGTGACTTCAACCCGAAGGGGATTATCCTCTCCGGTGGCCCAGAGTCAGTCGCCGGTGGCGATGATGCACCGCGTGCGCCAGATGCCGTGTTTCAAATGGAAGTACCGGTGCTCGGCATCTGCTATGGCATGCAGACCATGGCGGCGCAGATGGGTGGTGAGGTTGAGAGCGCAGACCATCACGAATATGGTCATGCCCAGGTGCGTGCTCGCGGCCATTCACAACTGCTGCTGGATATTGAAGATCACACTACCGTGGAAGGTTACGGTATCCTTGATGTGTGGATGAGCCATGGCGATCGTGTTAACAAACTGCCGGAAGGTTTTAAAGTGATTGCCAGCACCGAGAGCGCGCCGATTGCCGGTATCGCCGATGAGTCGCGTGGTTTTTACGGCCTGCAATTTCACCCTGAAGTGACCCATACCCATCAGGGCAAACGCATCATTGATCGTTTTGTCCATTTTATCTGTGGTTGTGAGCAGTTGTGGACCGCTGAAAATATCATCGAAGATAGTATTCAGACGGTACGTGAACAGGTGGGTACCGATGAAATATTATTGGGCCTGTCGGGTGGTGTTGATTCTTCGGTAGTGGCTGCGCTACTGCATAAAGCGATTGGTGACCATCTCACCTGTGTCTTTGTCGATAACGGTCTGCTGCGCCTTAATGAAGGTGATCAGGTGATGGCGATCTTCGCCGAGCACATGGGGGTGAAGGTGATCCGTGTCGATGCCGAAGCGCGTTTTCTGAGCGCACTTGAAGGCGTTGATGATCCGGAGAAAAAACGCAAAATCATTGGTAACCTCTTTATTGAAGTATTTGAAGAAGAGGCAGAAAAGCTTAAAAATGTGAAGTGGCTGGCACAGGGCACCATCTATCCAGACGTGATTGAATCAGCCGGCGCTAAGAGTGGCAAAGCGCATGTGATTAAATCGCATCACAACGTTGGTGGCCTGCCAGAAAACATGAAGCTGAAGCTGGTTGAACCACTGCGTGAACTGTTTAAAGATGAAGTGCGCCGTCTGGGTGTCGAACTTGGACTGGCGCATGAGATGGTCTACCGTCATCCTTTCCCTGGACCGGGTCTTGGCGTGCGCATTCTGGGCGAGGTGAAAAAAGAGTATGCGGATCTGCTGCGCCGCGCCGATGCGATCTTCATCGAAGAGCTGCATAACCATGATTTTTATCAGAAGGTGAGCCAGGCGTTCACCGTCTTCCTGCCAGTGAAGTCAGTCGGCGTGGTGGGTGATCAGCGCCGTTATGAATATGTGGTGGCAGTACGCGCGGTAGAGACCGTCGATTTTATGACCGCACGTTGGGCACATCTGCCGTATGAGCTGTTAGAAATAGTATCAAGCCGCATTATCAACGAAGTCTCGGGTATCTCGCGTGTCACCTATGATATTTCAAGTAAGCCACCCGCCACAATTGAGTGGGAGTAACCATTTTAGTAACTATTCAGCTCACCCCTGATATGCCCGATTCCTGATTTGTCCGGTTACGATGTCAAAAATCCTCATTTACACGTGTAAACTGCGAGTTTTTTCCTTGTACTCGAACAAATCAGGGGCAATCTGATCAGTTACCATCTCATTTTTCACTATGCTGATATAGTTATCCATTATTATTACCACATCATCCAGCTATAAATTACAGTAATTCCAATGGTGTAAGCTGCGAGAATAAAGACATTGACAGGATTCCCAGAAAGCTTGGGGGTTTGTATGCTGGATACATTTAAGGCTGCGAGTGCTACTCCACTGGTATAGAGAATGATAGAAAAAGTACTGTGACTAAATAGACCCTCAAACAAAAAGATAAAAACTAGAATAATACTATTGTTATCAAGGGCTAATCCCTTATATTTGGTTCCGCCAGCAAGGCCAAAAGTACTGAAGTAACTCAGTCGTAATGCACTTGCTGCCAGCATTAGAAATGCGCCAGGTAAGTAAATAAGTTCGAAATTTCCATAACTCATCAGCAGGATGGCGGGAGCAACGCCGTAACTAACAATATCAATTAAAACATCGAGTTGGCCTCCAAAAATGCGGTCATTTCCGGTACGACCTTTCATTCTACGAGCAATGAGGCCATCGGCCCAGTCAAAAGCAACGGCCCAAATCATGCCTATCATTGCGGCTGCGTAAAGCCCAGATATGCTGAAGTAGATGGCGAGGAGGGTGCAGGCTAGCCCGGTTAGAGAGCAAATATTGGGTAAATCTTTAGCGTAGGAGAGAATCGAACTGGGTTGTGGTTCCTGAGGCTCAGTGGTTTTGATGGTCATTATTTATTATTCATATCCATATCCGGGCCAGTGTTAGGTAGCTAGCCATGTTAACATGATTGGCTTTGCTCATAGATGGGAATTTAAAAATGCTGGTATACACAGTAGGAACCTGGGATTTACTCCATATTGGGCATTTGGCACTACTTCAGCACTGTAAAACGTTAGGTCATACAGTTGCCGTTGGGGTGGCTTCAGATGAGGTTGTTGCAAGTTATAAAGTGAACCCGCCAGTTATTCCTCTAGCGCAGAGAATGGAGATGCTGAAAGCTTTGCGCTGTGTTGATATTGTTCGTCCTTACCATGAATTGGAATATGCATCTGCATGTAAAGAGTTAGATGTAGATGTTTTTGTTGTTGGCGAGGACTGGGGAAGGCAACCTCATAATATTGAAGTAGAATCATTCTTGAAGAAGGCAGGTAAGTCAATTGTTCAAGTCAGCTACCACCCTCAAACTTCATCTACAAAAATAAAAGCCAACACGGTTGCACAGCTTGCCATAGCGGTATAAACACTAACTAGCTTTTTTTATCACCTTTTGAAACCAGCAAACCAATGCAGGCAGTAGAAAGATAGCCCCCAGCATATTCACCAGAAACATAAACGTAAGCAGTATACCCATATCTGCCTGGAATTTGAGTGGTGAGAAGATCCAGCTGGTGAGGCCGATGGCGAATGTGACGGCGGTAAAGAGTACCCCACTGCCGGTCTGACAGAGGGTTTTCCAGTAGGCTTCATAGAGTGAGCTTTCGGTTGCCATAAATTCGCGCAGACGACTGTAGATATAAATACCGTAATCGACACCGACACCGACACCAAGGGCGACAACCGGGAGAGTGGCGACCTTGAGGCCGATATCCATAATCGCCATCAATGCATAGGCGAGCAGCGATACCAGACCAAGCGGTAGCATAATACAGAGCGTTGTACCGATGGAGCGAAAGGTAATGAAGCACAGCGCAAAGATTGCGCTGAAGAGATAAAGCAGAATCGGGAACTGTGCCCGTTCGATCTCTTCATTGGTGGCGGCCATCACACCGACGTTACCAGTGGCGAGTAAAAATTTCACCTCATCATGCGGATATTGGGCACGGTAATCTTTAACCGCTGTCACAATCGTCTGGATAGTGGTTGCTTTGTGGTCGTTGGTGAAAATGAGTACCGGCATGACGCTGCAATCGGTATTTAGCAGGCCGCTGCTAGTCGGGATATAGGAGACTGACTGGGCGAGGGCGGACTCATTACGTGGCAATACGCGCCACTTCATGGCACCTTCATTCCAGCCTGCATTGATGGTTTTGGCAATGCCGGGCATCGCAACAACGGATTGCACCCCCGCAACATTTTGCATATGCCATTGAAATCGATCGATGGCACTCATTACGCTATGTTTAATACACCCTTCCGGACTGGTCTCAACAATCACGGTTAATACATCAACCCCGATTGAAAACTTCTCGGTGATGACCTGAGTATCTATGTTGTAACGGGCATCGGCACGCAGTTCTGGCACACCGCGCTGCAGGTCACCAATGCTTACCTCTAATGCCTTCCAGCCGCCGACTACGGTGAGCAGCAGTGATAATGCGATAATGATTGTAGCGGGTTTAGGCGTGGCGGCAAGGGCGATAATGCGCCAGAATTTTTTCATTCGCTCGGCGCGCTTTTTCAATTTATCCATCTGCTGTGCGCGTGGTGTGATGTATGAGATCAGGATCGGTAGTAGTAGCAGGTTGGTGAGAATAATCACTGCGATCCCGAGGCTGGCGGTGATTGCCATCTCCTGGATCACCTGGATTTCAATCAGGTAGATGGTAATGAAACCGAGTGTGTCACTGGCGAGTGCGATGGTGCTGGGGACCAGCAGGCGGCGAAAGCAGATGCGTGCCGCAGCCTCAGGGGATTGCCCACCGGCAATCTCAGTGAGCTGGTTGCCCACCATCTGCACCCCGTGACTGACTGCAATGGCGAATACCAGAAACGGGATGAGGACTGACATCGGATCGATGCCGTAACCGAGGATTGGCAATAACCCCAGTTGCCATACCACTGCAATTAGCGCGCTGCTAAGCAGTACGGTAGTGAGGCGAATTGAACGGGTATTGGCATAGGCGAGCAGGGCGGTGATGAAAAACGCGATCGCAAAAAACATCACCACACGGGATGCGCCGTTGGCAATGTCACCTACTGCCTTGGCAAAGCCGATGAGGTGGATGTCGAGTGAGATATTGATGTTGTCGTTTTGATATTTCTGTCGGATTTTCTCTTCCAGCAGATCAGCCACTTCGATGTAGTTGAGTGGTTCACCGGTTTGAGGGTGGAACTCCTGTAGCTGCACGCTGATCAGCGCGCCACTAAAATCATTGGCGACCAGGCGGCCAACAATACCGGCCTTGATAATGTTCTGGCGAACCTGCTGCAGCCTTTCCGGGGTAGGCTCAAAGTCAGCGGGAATGACATTGCCACCGGCAATGCCATCTTCTACCACCTCTGTGAAACGCACATTGGGGGTGAAGAGTGAGGTGACGCGGGTGCGGTCGACGCCGGGGATAAAAAAGACTTCATCCGTGACGGCGGCCAGATGGTCGAAGAAGGGTTTGTTGAAAATGTCGCCCTCTTTCACCATTAATGCAATGAGAATACGGTTGGCACCACCAAATGATTGTTGGTGTTTGCTAAAGGTCTGCATGTATTCATGCTTCATCGGTAGCAGCTTGGTAAAACCGGCATCGATACGCAGTTGGGTGGTGAAGTAGAGCATCACCGCAGTGATCACCACAAAGAGTGCAACCACTACTAAGCGGTGAGCGAACAGCATCCGTTCTAGTACATCAACCACTTTATATTGACGGATCAGCGACTCTGTGGCATTTCGCATCAAGACACAGCTCGCAGGCAATGGTTGTTCCCTTGGCAAGAGCTGTAACGCTGAGGCGGAATGCCACAGGATCGCCCGAAGGGTTGCTCAGCCCGCCTCCATGACTGCGTTGTGCTTCTTGTGAAGGGAATAACCATTCCCTGCGAAGCACGTCTTGCCATGAAAACGGGCTGAACAACTGATTCGTCAATATAAAGTGGTTGATGTACTCGCATGGCGCTAATATTCATTGGGGTGTGAACCTGGTGATGCCTGACTCACCAATGAGAATAATGGCATCATCACCTTGCAACATTGCAGAAATGCCACTGCGCCCGGGTAGCTGTTTTAGCTCGATTTCACTGCCATTGCAGCGGGGTGCGATAAGCAAGGTGCCGCTGAGGCCGCTGATGTAACAGCGCCCATCACTTCCTTTTAACCCGGCGGTTAGCATCGCGGTGGTATTGGTCTGGATCACTTGCCACTGCTGCCCACTGTTGCTGGAGAAGAACAGATGGCCTCTCAGGCCAAATAAAAAGAGTGATTGTTTGCTGGTGGGTAGTGAGCCAAAAAAAGAGCCGTGATAGGGAGAGGGCAGGGGCTGCCACTGCTGGCCATTATCATCAGAGCGATAGATTACCCCTGCTTCGGCGGCGATGATCAATGCGCCATCATTGGTGGGCATGATGTGGTTAAGGTGAAAGTCATCCTCTTCGCTGATTATATTTCGTTGCCAGCTGTCGCCACCATCCTGGGTAGTGAGTAGCAGGCCATAGGCACCGATTGCAAGGCCGTGTTGTGCATTGCTGAACCAGACATCCAGTAGCGGTGCCTGCTCATCTATATCGCTATAAACCAGTTGCCAGCTTTTGGCACCGTCCTGGGTGCGTAGAATGGTGGCGTCGTGACCCACCGCCCAGCCAAGCTGTGAATCGTACAGGTGAACGCCGGTTAACAATGTCTGTGTCGGGACGCTTGCCTGTAACCAGTGATGGCCTTTATCAATGCTATAGAGAATATGGCCGCGTTCACCCACTGCCACCATTAACCCGGCCTGTTGTGCACCATCGAGTAGTAGTGAATGAACAGCGAGTTTTGATGGCATCGCGGCAGCACTACCATTCCCCACTGCGATGGCGGCAGTCGAGAATGATGCGCTGAACAGCAGCGCAGCTGCAATGAATGCATGTACGCTTAGTGCTGCACAAGGACGCAAGAGATTCATGCCGCGTTAAAGGTTGTTACTATGTTATCGGTCTCGCCATGACTGGTTTTATTAGCGGCGACCCGCACGTCGCAGTGCTGCCGGGGTGTAATCGGCTGCGCTACGTTCAAAGCCAAACTCATACATTTTATCTTCATTGTCGAGTCCAAAGACAAGGTAGCGTCCTGCCTGCAGGTCGGTATGGACTTCAAGTGTGGTCCATAACATCGGCATCTCATAGTAGTTGATGACATGGCCTTCTGAAACGCGCCATAACTGGTCACGGTTGTCATATTGGTCTACTAGCAAAATTTGCCATGAGTCTTCATCGATATAAAAGGTGCGGCGTTTATAGAGGTGGCGCATGCCCTCTTTTACGGTGGCTTCAACGACCCATACGCGGTGTAATTCATAACGCAGATATTCTGGGTTAACATGCAGCGGTTTTAGAATGTCATCATATTTCAAGCTGTCGCTATGTAGTTTGTAGCTATTGTAGGGGACATAAATTTCTTTCTTTCCTACGAGTTGCCAGTCATAACGTTCTGGGCTGCCAGTAAACATATCGTACTGGTCGGTGGTGCGCATACCATCTGAAGCGATGCCAGGATTATCAAATGCAACATTGGGTGCACGTCGAACACGGCGTTGACCGGGGTTATAGAGCCATGCCTTACGCGGTTCTTTGAATTGATCCATTGTATCGTGTACTAGTAATATGCCACCCGCAAGGCGCGGCGGTGCCAGCACCTGCTGCTTGAAATAGAGGGTGATGTTATTGAGCTTCTCTTCGGTCATCCCCTCTTTGGCGTACTGCATGTTGAACTCATCATAAAATTTCACCAGGGTGTAGTCGCCATTTCGGTTGGGTGCGGCCTGAGAAAAGTGGCGCGCGGTGGTGACGCCGCGCCAGCGTAAAATATGGTTCCAGATCGCCTCCAGTCCTGATGCGGGAATTGGGAAAGGGATGGTGATCGCCGCACCGGTAACGCCATTGCCGCTCTCGGTTAACGCTGCGCGGGAGGCGTTTTTGATTGCTGCATCATAGATGCGTTGCGGTGCAGCAGCACTGCGGTGGGTCGGGTAAACATTGATGTAAAAACTGTCGTAGGTCTCCAGCATCGCTTTGTGACCAGCCGAGAGTTTATCGGCATGTTGCGCCATATTATCTTTGGTGATGGTAAAGCGTATTTTGTCATCCGCATAAGGGTCCGGGTGATGGTCGCCTTTTTTATAGCCTGCCGGTGGGGTGGTGATGCCGCCCTCCCACGGTGGAATGGTGCCGTCGCTATTTCCCGCTCTGACTGCCCCCATCGGGGTGAGATCATTGCCAAGACGCGCAATTTCTTTGGCCCTCGGCTGGGCCATACGT
>UOFQ01000029.1_pt1 | contig 18722 bp, 18 predicted proteins | sample 1988961 | NCBI WGS metagenome assembly UOFQ01 (sample SAMEA4712195, study PRJEB27164) | hydrothermal vent metagenome | biome: marine basaltic hydrothermal vent biome; feature: marine hydrothermal vent; material: mineral | place: Pacific Ocean | collected 2011-06-14/2011-07-23 | depth 1719 m | reverse complement strand
GGTGATGATGGGATTGATGGCAAACAGGTTGGTAAGATTCAAATTTTTGATCAATGGTCATATGTGGCGGTTAATCGAAATGTTGCGAACCATGCATTAAATAAATTATCTGCAGGCAAGGTAAAAGGGCGCTCTTTCCGTGTTTTTTTGATGTGAGTGTGGGTTGATTTAAGGGCGGGCCTTTCGCACGAAAAAAAGCCCATGTTGTAAGGGAGAAATATGCGAGGCCATGGGCTAAGGGTGCCTGGGGTAGTACTTTGTCGGAGATTTGGGAACGGAGAAACAGGCTCTAAAATCTTCACTTACTATTATTCATATTCCCTGTATTAAAACAGTGATTTTAGTCGCACCTTTAATTTTGCAGCCTGTTGACAGGGGTGTTTGCTGGAGTACTGGGAAAAAAGAACCCGTGTCTGCTTGGGGAAGTACATGCAGGCCACGGGTTAATATTGCTTTGACGACACTGTGAAGGATAAAACGGGGAGGGAGATATTTTTATCCTTCGAGATCTATTATCTATATTGGTAGATAAAAATCTGTGAGCGATATCGCAATCTGAAATTTGAGTAGGCATTGCGTACAGTATTTGAGCTGTACGCAATGCAGATGATGATTATCCGTTTGCCGCGAGGGTGTTGGCAATGCCAATGTAGTTGGCTGGGGTCATCTCAAGCAGGCGTTTCTTTTCAGCCTCGGGTATTTCCAGGGTGTTGATGAAGTCCTGGAATACCTGCTGGGTAATCGCTTGTCCGCGGGTTAACGCTTTGAGTTTCTCATAAGGCTTTTCAATAGCGTAACGGCGCATCACGGTCTGGATGGGTTCTGCTAACACTTCCCATGCATTATCGAGGTCTTGCAACATGCGTGCAGGGTTGCCTTCAAGTTTTGAGATCCCTTTAAGGCATGAGCGATAAGCGATCAGGCTATAGCCGAGGCCGACACCCAGATTGCGTAGCACGGTTGAATCGGTCAGGTCTCGCTGCCAGCGTGAAATAGGCAGTTTACAGCCAAGGTGCTGGAAGATCGCATTCGCCAGCCCAAGATTCCCTTCGGCATTTTCAAAATCGATAGGGTTGACCTTGTGCGGCATGGTGGATGAGCCAATTTCACCCTCAACAGTGCGCTGTTTGAAATAGCCTAAAGAGATATAGCCCCAGACATCACGAGAATAATCGATCAGGATCGTATTGAAGTGTGACAGTGAATCGAAATACTGTGCAATAAAATCATGCGGTTCGATCTGTGTGGTGTAAGAGTTCCACTCAAGACCAAGGCCCGTCACAAAATGCTGTGAAAAGCTGTGCCAGTCAATCTCTGGGTAAGCGGCATAGTGCGCGTTGTAGTTGCCGGTGGCACCGTTTATTTTTCCAAGTATTGGTGCAAGGATAAATTGGTCGCGCTGACGCTCCAGGCGTCGTGCGACGTTGGCCATCTCTTTGCCCAGGGTGGTGGGTGACGCTGTTTGGCCGTGGGTGCGCGCTAACATGGGTTGTTCTGCATATTTGTGGGCCAACAGGGTGACGGTGCCGATCAGGTCGTCCATCACGGGGGCGATGACCTGTGTTCTTCCTTCGCGTAGCATCAGCGCATAGGCGAGGTTGTTGATATCTTCTGAGGTGCAGGCAAAGTGGATGAACTCATTAACGGCGTTTAGCTCTGTATTGTCGGCAACCTTTTCTTTTAGGTAGTACTCAACGGCCTTTACGTCATGATTGGTGGTGCGCTCGATGGTTTTGACCCGCTCGGCATCACTTAAGCCAAAGTTATCGATGATGTTTTGTAGGTGGGTGTTGGCATCGTCGCTAAGTGGCGGAACCTCTTCGATCTCCGCGCAGTCAGCCAGTGCCTGTAGCCAACGAATCTCAACGATGACGCGGTAATAGATCAGTCCATATTCGCTAAAAATTGGACGTAGTTCATTGATTTTGTCGTTATAACGACCGTCAATGGGTGATATTGCGGTGAGCGTATTGAGTTCCATTGCTGTCCTGCTTAATTTCTTAATGGGAGGCAGGGGCATTATACAGAAACTCCCCTGCGGTTTGTGCGATGAATTTTCGTTTGAACATCAGTTGCAGGCGGGTGCCGCCACACTGTTGCCATAAAATAGTTGAGCGAATGGCCGCGAGTAGCAGCGCGCGTACTTTGTTGGCGTTGTCTGGGTTTGCCAGGTAGCCTTGCTCACCATTAACGATAATGCGAGGTTTGATGTTACTAATGGTATTCACATAGATATCGGCAATGCCAGCAATGACGTTTTCGTGGGTAATGGGGTAGTGGTCAGTCTGTGCACGCACGCGTTCAATGCCGTTGCTGAGCGTCGCTAGCATCGCTTTGTTTTTGGTCAGTTTGCCGGTGAGGTGCATGATGGTGACGATGTATTTGGTGAGTTCCATATCTCGCGTGGTGGTTTCTTCGCCAAACTGTTCTTGCAGTAGCTCTAGCCCCAGTGTGATCCCCTCTGTTGTCCCTCCATAAACCGCGAGTGTATTGGGTGGATCAATTTCGATGATACTGTTCAGGCTTGTTTCGAATGCTGTTTGATCGATGCTGTTGGTCGTTGCGACCTTCTGCACCAGGCGAGTGGCCTGGAAAACCCCGGCTAGCGCAATTATTTTTTCATTGGGTGCGTGGCTCATCGTGTTTACCTTGGCTGCTAGTTAAGGGGTTGAAATATCGGCAAGGGTGTTGCCGATCTGATCAATAATACCGCCGCCGAGACATTCATCCTGATTGTAAAATACAATCGACTGTCCTGGCGTGACGGCGCGTTGCGGCTGCTCAAACTGTATGCTTGCGATACCGTCTTCAATTGAGGTGATTGTGCAAGGCTGATCCTGCTGGCGATAACGCACTTTAGCACTACAACGGTAGGGCGGTGTGGGTGATTGCCCACTGACCCAGTGCAGATCGATTGCATTGAGTGCCTGTTTAAATAGCGCGGGGTGGTTGGTTCCTTGTGCCACAAGCAATACATTGTGCTCTAAATCTTTGTCAACCACATACCAGGGTTCTCCGCTGCTATCTTCTTTGAGACCGCCAATTTTGAGCCCTTTGCGCTGGCCGATAGTATGAAACATCAGGCCGTCGTGTTTGCCAATGGTTTTACCATCCAGTGTTTGAATCTCGCCAGGTTGTGCTGGTAGATAGGTATTGAGAAAGGTTTTGAATTCTCGTTCGCCAATGAAGCAGATACCGGTACTGTCTTTTTTTGCGTGGTTTTCAAAGCCAGCCTCAGCAGCTATTTTTCGTACTTCACTTTTTGACAGTTCACCAAGTGGGAATAGCGCCTTTGAAAGCTGCGCCTGGCCGAGTGTGTAAAGAAAATAGCTTTGGTCTTTGTTGTTGTCTTTGCCTTTTAGCAGTTTGAACTGGCTATCTTCTTCTGTGATGCGTGCATAGTGCCCGGTGGCGATTTTATCTGCGCCTTGCTGAATGGCGTAATCAAGGAACGCTTTGAACTTGATCTCTTTATTGCACAGAATATCTGGATTGGGTGTGCGGCCACTTTTGTACTCATCGAGGAAGTACTGAAAGACATGGTCCCAGTATTCACTAGCGAAGTTGACTGCATCCATTGGGATACCGATTTTATCGCATACCCGCATCGCATCGTTGGCGTCAATCGTAGCGGGACAGGTACCGTCTGGATCTTTATCTTCCCAGTTTTTCATGAATATGCCGCTGACCGATAGCCCCTGCTGCTGCAGTAAGAGGGCAGTAACTGAGGAATCCACGCCACCGGACATGCCGACGATGATCTGCTGTGTTGATGGGTTATTCATTTTACGGAAAGTGTAACGGCTAATTTTGTGGCTGAAAGCGGGGAATTATAGCAAACCTTGTCGCCTTTCGCAGTTTGCTAGTTCATGGGTTATGCCGTGTCTATGATTCGATATTCGCCGGGTGCGAGACCTTTGAGGTTCCATTGTCCGATAGCGTTGCGAACCAGGCGTAGCGTGGGAAAGCCGACTGCGGCTGTCATGCGTCGAACCTGGCGGTTCTTGCCTTCACTGATCCTGATTTCTAGCCATGTGGTTGGAATCTGAGCGCGATAGCGCACCGGCGGCGTGCGTGGCCAGATCTCAGGAGGTTTGATGCGACGAATCTTGGCAGGGCGTGTTACGCCGTCTTTAAGCGCGACTCCCTGGCGAAGTTGGTATATGGCATCGTCTGATGGTGTGCCGTCCAGCTGTACCCAGTAGCTCTTTTCTAGTTTGTGTTTTGGGTGTGCGATACGGTGCTGCAGTTTGCCATTGTCAGTGAGTAGTAGTAGTCCCTCGCTGTCTCGGTCGAGGCGGCCTGCGGCATAAACGCGCGGGATATCGATAAAGTCCTTGAGTGTCTTTCTGCCTTCGGTGTCGCTGAACTGCGTGAGTACGTCGTAGGGTTTGTTGAATAAAATCAGCATCTAATTTTGGGGTGGTAGTGTTTTGTCTGTTGATAGTAGCACTATTATCGAGTGGGGCTGGTATTGAGGGTGCCTAATGGTGAATCAGTATTGTGGGCGTAAGTGCTGCGGTGAGCGGGGAGTCGAGCCCCGCTTCGGGTGTGTTTAAGCCTGCTGTCAGAGTGCTTAAGTGGCGGTGCCCTTAAGCCGTTTTCTGGGGGAGGTTAATTAAGTTTTTGTTCGTCATCATTCTCTTTATCTGGTTTTATATTCGCAGCAAAGGGCCCTTTGGGTCCTTCGGAGAGTTCAAATTCAACCTTTTGGCCGCCTTTGAGTGTTTTATAGCCATCGATTGAGATGGCGGAGAAGTGGGCGAAGATATCTTCACCACCTTCGTCGGGTGAGATGAAACCAAATCCTTTGGTGTTGCTAAACCACTTAACGAGTCCACTAGGCATAACTATACTCCCTTCCATATTCGAGCATCACTATCTTGTTAGGCATGAACCGGGGTCTTTTTTGTTGACCGCGTTGCAAAACAATAGCCCAATAAGCGAAATAGTCAAGTATTTTGGGAGGTGTCAATTGTGCGGGGTAGAAGGCGAGAGGGGTGGCTAGATTCTTGCTATTATTTTAATGAGGTTGATTTTTTTATTGTATGACTATATGTCTGTTGTTGGATATGATATTTTACTGCCTTGGTGATAACTAATTTCCATGTAAAACAAGGTGTTATATATTGTTGTGCTAGTGAAGTTTTTGTTGAAATAAAGTATAATAGGATAGACATGGATAAAGAGGATCAACATAATTCTGACGATAATTTGGCACTACAGGAGGCTAAGCCAAAGTTAAAACGTCCCCCGCTTTATAAAGTGTTACTTCTTAATGATGATTACACGCCAATGGATTTTGTTGTCCATATTTTGCAGGATCATTTTAGCATGACTAGCGAGCAGGCAACTCAGGTCATGTTGCAGGTGCATACACGGGGGGTTGGCGTTTGTGGCGTTTTTACACGTGATATCGCTGAAACTAAAGTAGCACTGGTCAATCAATACGCGCGCGAAAATCAGCATCCGCTGAAATGCACCATGGAGGAAGCGTAGCGAACCCAACCTAGGTAGGTGCCTAATGTTAAGTAAAGATCTTGAATACACACTCAATGCAGCATTTCAGTCTGCTAGAGACAGAAATCATGAGTTTATGACAGTAGAGCATCTGCTGTTGGCACTGTTTGATAACGCTGAGTCTTGCGCGATTCTTCGGGCGTGTGATGCCGACATCGATGGGTTAAGAAAAGAGCTTGAAGCCTTTCTTGAAGAGAACACCCCATTACTGAGTGGGGAAGAGCGAGAAACGCAGCCTACGCTAGGTTTTCAGCGGGTACTGCAGCGGGCAGTTTTTCATGTTCAGTCTTCAGGTAAGCGCGAAGTGGGTGCCCCTAACGTGTTGGTGGCGATTTTTGGTGAGCAAGACTCTCAAGCAGTTTACTTCCTGAATAAACAGGATATCACTCGGTTGGGTGTTGTTAGTCATCTTTCGCATGGCCTTTCAAAGACTTCAAATAATGATAAAAATGAAAGTGTATCCCCTGATGTCGATGGCACGGCAGATGAGGTGGAGGCCGCTAAGACCCCATTAGAAAGCTATGCCACCAATCTTAATGAACGTGCTAAAGCGGGCAAGATTGATCCATTAATTGGGCGCGATGCAGAAGTGCATCGTGTGGTGCAGATACTTTGTCGCCGACGTAAAAACAATCCATTGCTGGTTGGTGAGGCGGGTGTTGGTAAGACCGCGATTGCCGAAGGGCTGGCAAAGATGATCGTTGATAAAGAGGTGCCCGATGTGCTCGCGGAAAGCACTATCTATTCGCTTGATATGGGAGCCTTATTAGCGGGTACAAAATATCGTGGTGACTTTGAAAAACGCTTGAAAGGGCTGCTTGCTCAGATTGTAGCGGAAGAGGGCGCTGTGCTTTTCATCGACGAGATTCATACAATTATCGGTGCGGGTGCTGCATCGGGTGGGGTGATGGATGCCTCAAATCTGCTTAAACCAGCATTAAGCTCGGGCGAATTACGTTGCGTGGGTTCAACGACGTACAACGAATACCGCGGTATTTTCGAAAAAGACCGCGCGCTGGCACGTCGTTTCCAGAAGATCGATGTGGATGAACCTTCAGTGAGCGAAACCATCGATATTTTAAAGGGTTTGAAGTCTCGCTTTGAAGAGCACCATAAAGTGAGGTATACGGCTGATTCACTGAAGACTGCTGCAGAGTTATCTTCGCGTTACATTAATGACCGTTTTATGCCTGATAAGGCGATTGATGTGATTGATGAGGCGGGAGCCAATCAGCGTTTGCAACCCGTATCTAAGCGTAAAAAAACCATTGGTGTCAAAGAGATTGAGGCGATTGTTGCCAGGATTGCACGCATCCCCGCGAAGAGTGTGAGTAGCTCTGATAAGGCAAAATTGCGCACTCTGGAACGTGATCTGAAGATGGTAATCTACGGTCAGGATGAGGCGGTAGATACACTATCGACGGCAATTAAAATGTCTCGTTCTGGCTTAGGTGAAGCCACTAAGCCGATTGGTTCATTCCTGTTTGCCGGGCCAACCGGTGTTGGTAAGACAGAGGTCTGTCGTCAGCTTGCTCACATTTTAGGCATTGAACTGATTCGTTTTGATATGTCTGAATATATGGAACGCCACGCTGCTTCACGTTTGATTGGCGCACCACCGGGCTATGTTGGCTTTGATCAGGGTGGGCTATTAACCGAGGCGGTGAATAAGCAGCCGCATGCGGTTTTGCTGTTCGATGAGATTGAAAAGGCACACCCGGATGTCTTTAACTTGCTACTGCAGGTGATGGATCACGGTACGTTAACGGACAACAATGGTCGTAAGGTGGATTTTAGAAATGCGATTATCATCATGGCGAGTAATGCAGGTGCAGAGCAGATGAGTCGAGCATCGATCGGCTTTGCGCATCAGGATCACTCATCTGATGGGATGGAAGTGATCAAACGTACTTTTACCCCTGAGTTTAGAAATCGTCTTGATGCGATTGTGCAGTTTAAGGCGCTGGATGCGGTGACGATTGCCAATGTCGTTGATAAATTCATTATTGAATTAGAGGCGCAACTAGAAGAGAAAAAGGTGGTGCTTGATATTGAAGAGCCAGCGCGCGAATGGCTGGCGATGCACGGCTATGATCCTGCGATGGGGGCACGTCCTATGGCACGTACGATTCAGGATTACGTCAAAAAGCCACTGGCTGAAGAGTTATTGTTTGGTCGCCTGGTTAAGGGTGGTCGAGTGAAAATTAGTGTTAAAGATGATGAACTGGCGTTCGATATCGAAGGGGTTGAAGAAACCGTCGGTAGTTAGTCGCACTGTTCCAGCAATCGGCAGATGTCGGTTGCTGGAAACCCTTCGTTACGATTATATTTAACCCTGCCGCTGGATCAGCGTGCGCGGTAGGTAATGCGCCCTTTTGAGAGGTCATATGGTGTCAGCTGTACGGTCACTTTGTCACCCGTCAGGATGCGGATGTAATGTTTGCGCATTTTTCCGGAGATGTGTGCGGTGACGACATGTCCATTTTCGAGTTCTACACGGAACATCGTATTTGGCAGTGTCTCAACGACGGTGCCTTCCATTTCAATATGTTCTTCTTTTGCCATGCGTTTATATAGTCGTCTAATTTTAGTTAAGTTGTTTTTGTCGTGGGCTTTTAACCGGATATTTCAGGGCGAATGCCGCATGCTCACCGGGGTTACCACCTGAGCGGCGAGATTATACACCATTTTTTTTAATTTCTCGCTATTGCAGCATATTATAGAGTCAAATTGAATCAAAAAAGACTCAATCAGTCATCTTTAGGTAGTCAAAGAGCGCTTTTCCACTGCTCGGGGGCCAGGCTTCGACTGTTGCAGGCATTTCCAATATGCTCAATAAAAGTGGTGCGTGCGATTTCTTCAGCGCCGAGACTGCTCATATGGCTGGAACCCACCTGGCAGTCGACGAGTGAAAACTGCCATTTTTTGAGTTGTGCGACAAGGTGGGTAAAGGCAACTTTAGATGCATCTGATTCACGACTGAACATTGATTCACCAAAAAAAACCTGGCCGATAGCGATGCCATAAAGCCCGCCGACCAGTTTACCATCGCGCCATGCCTCTACTGAGTGAGCATGGCCGAGGCGATGCATTTCGATATAGGCGTGTTGCATCTGTGCGGTGATCCAGGTACCGAGGCCATCGTTGCGAGCAGTGGCACATGCTTGAATGACTTCATCAAAGGCGTGATCCAGGGTGATCTCAAAGCGTTGTTGGCGAAGTCGTTTTTTCAGGCTGCGGGAGACTCTTAAGCGCTCTGGGAATATAACGGCACGTGGGTTGGGACTCCACCACAGGATCGGCTGGCCATCGCTATACCACGGGAAGATGCCGTGTCGATAGGCGTTAAAAAGTGTTTCTGCAGAGAGATTGCCGCCGACCGCGAGCAGGCCATCGGGTTCCTCCAGTGCGAGCGATACATCGGGAAAGTGGCATTCCGCTTGATCAGGGTCTAGATAAGCAGGTTCTAGTGGTGCATTCATGAAGGCTGTTTTTTGTACGGTAGATGGCGGCTCAGCATCTCCTGGTAGCGCCCTAAATCCTGTCGTTCATAATCGACTGCTTTTTGAATCGCCTCTCTAAATGCTGGATGCGCGATCCAGTGGCGTGAGTGGGTGGTGGTGGGGTAAAAGCCGCGCACCAGTTTGTGTTCACCTTGCGCACCAGCTTCAAAGCGTTTGAGCTTGCTGGCAATGCAGTAGTCGATCGCGCGATAATAGCAGACCTCAAAATGAAGGCTGTGGTAGTTATCAAGGCAGCCCCAGTAGCGCCCATAAAGGGTGTCGTTGTTTACAAAGTTGAGTGCGGCGGCAACATCCTGGCCATCTTTTTGCGCGGTGATCATGATGATGTTATCTGCCATTGTTGCGCCAATCTCTCTGAAAAAACCGCTGGTAAACGGTGTTTGATGGCCGCGCTTCAAGTAAGTATTACGATGGAAGCGGTAAAAATTTTCCCATTGCTCGTCGTTTATTTCATTGCCATGTAGGAGTTGTACTGTGATCTCTGCTTCTTCGATGCGCCGTCGTTCGCGCTTCACTTTTTTGCGGTGGCGTGAGGCGAGTTGAGAAAGGAATGCATCAAAATCTTCATAATCGTGATTGATCCAGTGGTATTGGGTGTCGGCACGCGCTATTAGCGATGGCCGGTTGAGGTGTTGCTCATCATGCTCGTCTAAAAAAAGGCAATGTAATGACGAGACCTGGATGGCTTGTGCGTAGTCGAGAATATAATCGACCAGCGCGTCTATCGTTTGCTTGTCGTCGCGCTCTTTTATTAACAGGCGTGCGCCGGGCACGGGCGTGTAGGGTGTTGCGATGACTAGCTTAGGGTAATATTCCAGCCCGTTGCGTTCATAGGCCCCAGCCCACGCCCAGTCGAAGACAAACTCACCCCATGAGTGGTGCTTGAGGTACATTGGTACTGCTGCGATTAGTTGTTCATTGCGATGGCCAAGCACGTAGCGTGGTTCCCAGCCGCTTTCTGCGCCAACGGATTGATGGCGTTCCAGTGCGCTGAGAAAGGCGTGGTTCAAAAAGGGGTTGTCAGCCGCGAGGCGATTCCAGTCGGCGGCAGGAACCGCTTGAATGCTGTCAGCAATGGTGAACTTCATCGTATTGGAGAGTGTCGGTTTTGCAAGGCGTGCGGCATCCATGAGCGCATGTGAGACGTTTTGATCCGATCCGTTGATGTGGGGTAAGTGATCAGGCGTCCTGCTGTGATAGTGTTAGCGGTTATTTAAAAGACTTAATCATGCCAGCAATCTCAAACTCACCTTCTGACTGGCCTGGGTTTGAGCGAATGACTTCTATCACGGCATCAAGCGGTGGTGTTGCGCTAGTACCGGGCACGACGTGAATCTCAATGAGTGAACTTACTTCCTGGGCTTCGCCAGCGATGAAGAAGATACCGTTGCCGCTGAGGTTTTTGGTGATGCCTTCTTTCTGCACATCATTGCTGCCCGCTTTTCTGTATTTAACGGTGCATTCTGTCTTGATGCGCTGAAAACTTCGTAACTCATTTACATTGTACATGCTGGAGTGCCTCTTCAATGCAGATTCAGTTGTTTCTAACTCAGTGTAGCAGCCTAAATCCTTTCAGGCTGCTCACCTGCCTGCAATTTGTTGCTTAATATGAGACCTTTGTACGAGTCTATTTCCCGCTCCAGCTGCGTTATAAATGCTCTCAAAACAGTCATTTACTTCGTGTAAACTCCATTTTTTCAACCATTTATGCCTTGCTGGAACGAAAACTAGTTCTCGTGCAAAGGTCTCAATATAGGTATTTATTGAGCATCTTGCGCTAACTTATCCAGAAAACGCTCGGCGTCGAGTGCTGCCATACAGCCGGAGCCTGCTGAGGTGATCGCCTGACGATAGATTGGGTCTGATACGTCGCCTGCGGCATAAACGCCGGGAATGCTAGTCTGTGTTGCATTGGCTTTGCCGCCATTTTGGGTCGTCAGATAGCCATGTTCCATCTCCAGTTGTCCGTCAAACAGTGAGGTGTTGGGTGAGTGACCGATGGCGATAAAGACCCCTTGAACCTGAAGCTCTTTGGTCTCATCTCCGCCAAAGCTTTTAAGGCGTAGGCCGGTGACGCCGCTGTCGTCACCCAGTACTTCATCCAGTGTTTGCCCCCATTCGATGGTGATATTGCCTGCCTCTGCTTTTTTGAGCAGTTGATCGGAGAGGATCTTCTCCGAGCTAAATTTGTTTCGACGGTGAATCACCGTCACGTGCGATGCAATATTAGAGAGGTAGAGCGCCTCTTCAACGGCGGTATTGCCACCGCCGACAACCGCGATTGGCTGGTTGCGATAGAAAAAACCGTCACAGGTGGCGCAGGCTGAAACACCACGCCCCTGAAAGGCCTCTTCCGAAGGTAGTCCCAGGTACATCGCCGATGCACCAGTGGCAATAATTAGTGCGTCACAGGTGTAGGTAGCACTGTCTCCAATGAGGGTGAATGGGCGCTGTTTTAGGTCGGCAGTATGGATGTGGTCAAAGATAATCTCGGTATTAAAGCGCTCGGCATGGGCCTGCATACGTTGCATCAGTGCGGGGCCTTCAACACCGTCGTTGTCGCCGGGCCAGTTATCAACGTCAGTCGTCGTTGTAAGCTGGCCACCTTGTTGTAGCCCGGTTATTAGTACCGGCGCCAGGTTCGCGCGTGCAGCATAGACAGCGGCAGTATAGCCAGCCGGGCCTGAGCCGAGGATTAACAGGCGGCAGTGTTTTGTTTCGCTCATCAGTGATGCTCCATCAATTTCGTGTCAATTATTGTACAAAGGTCTCATTGTACTTAACTTGTTATGTTGGTGTGCTAGAGTGCCAGGTAATTCAACTGTTTAAATTTTCGAGTAACTATTCAGCTCACCCCTGATTTGCCCGATTACGGCGTCAAAAATTCTCATTTACAGGTGTAAACTGCGAATTTTTTCCTTGTACTCGAACAAATCAGGGGCAATCTGACCCGTTACTATTTCATTTTTCACTATGTTAAATAGTTACATCTTCGAACGACTTAATATTACGCAATTTATTTAAACGTCAAAGGGTTAAAGCCTTAAAGTCATGTGAATATTGGGCCGAAAAACGTTGTGAAGGTGCTGCCATGCCCATTACTAAAATATGGGTGAAATACTACGTGAAGCAAGGAGCCTGGTCAAAGATGCGTATTGGAATTCCGCGTGAAATTAAACTGCTCGAAGGGCGGGTTGGGCTGATTCCCGCTGCGGCGGCTGAGCTGGTGAAGCAAGGGCATAAGCTGTTTATTGAGCGCGGAGCTGGTGAACTCAGTGGTTATCGCGATGAGCAATACACGGCGCTGGGCGTTGAACTGCAACCGGATGCGGCAACGCTTTATGGGGCTGTAGAGATGATCATTAAGGTCAAAGAGCCGGTCGAACCAGAAATAGGCCTGTTGCGAAAAGATCATCTGTTATTTAGTTACCTGCATCTGGCTGCTGAACCTGAATTAACGCAAAAGTTGCTTGATATTGGGTTGACGGGGGTGGCGTTCGAAACGGTAGAAGAAAACCGGCAATTGCCTCTGCTGGCTCCGATGAGTGATATAGCAGGGCGACTGGCAACGCAAATTGGCACCACGCTGTTGCATCAGTCCAATGGCGGCAAAGGCATTCTGCTCGGTGGTCTACCCGCCGCCCCGCGTGGGCGGGTGGTAATTCTAGGTGGCGGTGTGGCAGGTGGTGGCGCGGCGATACTAGCGGCCTCGATGGGTGCTGAAGTGGTGGTGTTTGATAAAGATCGCGCCAAACTTGAGCAGATGCGCGCCCTTGGCCCCAATGTAACGGCGCTTTATGCCTACCATGATCTGATTGCCGAAGAGGTGGCGCGGGCTGATCTACTGGTTGGCGCGGTGTTGATTGCCGGTGCAAAGGCGCCGCATCTGGTATCACAGGAGATGGTTAAGTCGATGGAGGATGGTAGTGTCGTGATCGATATTGCAGTCGATCAAGGTGGTTGTATTGAAACGACCCGTGCCACCAATTACCAGGCCCCAACCTTTGTGTGGGAGGGAGTCGTTCATTTTGGCGTTACCAATATGCCGGGCGCGGTACCGCGCAGTGCCTCACAGGCGCTGTCGGCAGCATTGATTCCGTATGCGATTAAATTGGCTAACGGTGAGCTGGAGCAGCATGCCAGCCTGCAGGCGGGTATTAATGTGCGTGATGGCGAATTAATTCATCCCGAATTAATCCAGTTGGCGTTAAAACAATCGTAACTATTCAGCATAGTAAAAAATACGTGACTTATTTTGGGCGTGATTAAACAATCTATGGCATAATTCCTCACTGTTTTTACCGTCGCTGGCACCTGTTTTTTGTGTCGGATACTGAATTTTAATCTCAAATTAAAGACTAAGTGAGTGGGACGAGCATCGCGCAATAAATCTGAGGGGCCATCGCCACTGGCGGGCCACCTGGTAAGAGGGCTGCGCGAAGGTGCGCTCTTTATTTTTGGCGTGGTGGCGTTGTATATGTTGCTGTCGTTGGCGACCTATGATGCCAATGATCCTGGCTGGTCTCACAGTTCCAATAGTGACATTGCATACAATAAAGGCGGCGTTGCTGGTGCCTGGTTTGCAGATATCTTTCTCTCTCTGTTCGGTTATTTTTCATACCTGTTTCCTTTGATGGTTGCCTACGGCGGTTGGCTGATCTATCGCGGCCGCGCCTCAGAAGAGCCGCTTGATATGCGGCAGTTGGCGCTGCATAGCGGTGGCTTTCTGTTAACGATAATTGCTGGCAGTGGTCTGGCCGCTCTTCATTTTGTCAGCTCGCCTGAAGCGTTACCGATGAATACCGGTGCCGGTGGTGTGCTGGGTGGCGGTGTTGGTGGCATGTTAGTGACGCCATTTAGCTTTATCGGCGCGACGTTATTGCTGTTGGCGCTATTTATGACGGGGGTTACACTTTTTACGGGCCTGTCGTGGATTGTGTTGATGGATCGCACCGGTGAGCTAACGTTTAAATTGATTGATGTGCTGCGTGATCAGTACGATCGTCTGCGTGACTATCTTGAAGGGCGGCGGGTGCGCAATGAGCGTAATGAAGTGACTGCGGTAGCGAAAGAGAAAGATAAGACGCGAGTTAAACCGCGTATTGAGCCGGTAATCAAAAAATTGCAGCCGAGTATCCGCATGGAAAAAGAGCGTCAGGTGCCGCTTTTTAAGACCACGACCAAAGGTGATCTGCCGCCGCTGGCACTGCTGGATGAACCGGAGTCCACTAAAAATAATATCTCTCATGCCTCACTTGAGGCGATGTCTCGCCAGGTTGAATTAAAACTGCAGGAATTCGGCATTGAAGTGCAGGTGGTCGAAGTCCATCCCGGGCCGGTGATTACCCGTTATGAGCTGCAGCCTGCAGCAGGGGTGAAGGTGAGTCAGATCAGTAATCTGGCGAAAGATCTGGCGCGCGCACTGTCGGCGATCAGTGTGCGTATTGTTGAGGTGATTCCGGGGAAATCGGTGGTGGGGCTTGAGATCCCCAATGAACATCGTGAGATGGTGCGCCTAAGTGAGATCATCCAGTCTGAAGCGTATGACCGCATCGCGGCACCGATGACGCTAGCGCTGGGTAAGGATATTAGTGGTAATCCGGTAGCGGTTGATCTGGCCAGGATGCCACATCTGCTGGTGGCGGGAACGACCGGTTCTGGTAAGTCGGTTGCGGTTAACGCGATGATCCTGAGTATGCTATACAACGCATCACCAAAAGAGATGCGGCTGATCATGATCGATCCGAAGATGCTGGAACTTTCCATCTACGACGGCATTCCTCATCTGCTTGCTCCCGTGGTGACAGACATGAAAGAGGCGGCCAATGCGTTGCGTTGGTGTGTTGCTGAAATGGAACGACGTTATGGTTTGATGGCGGCACTCGGAGTACGAAATATCGCCAACTTTAATCGTAAAGTACAGGATGCGATCGATAGTGGTAATCCGATTCCAGACCCGCTGGCAAAACCTTCCGACGCACTGACGGTTGATGGTGAAGAACCTATTATGCTGGAGCCGTTGCCGTATATCACGGTGATTGTCGATGAGCTGGCAGACATGATGATGACCGTGGGTAAAAAGGTTGAAGAGTTGATTGCACGCCTGGCGCAGAAGGCGCGTGCGGCAGGGGTGCATCTCATTCTGGCGACACAGCGTCCGTCGGTGGATGTGATCACCGGTCTGATTAAGGCCAATATTCCAACCCGTATCGCATTTCAGGTCTCATCCAAGATCGATTCACGTACCATTCTGGATCAGGGTGGTGCTGAGCAGTTATTAGGCCATGGTGACATGCTGTATCTACCACCGGGTACCGCGGTGCCGACACGTGTTCATGGTGCCTTTGTTGATGATCATGAAGTGCATAAAGTGGTGGCGCATCTTAGAAAATATGGCGAGCCAGACTATATCGATGAAGTGCTGGAGCCAAACGATCCAGGTGGTGCCGACGGTGGTCTGCCTGAAATTGAAGGGGCCGAGAGCGATGAACTGTATGATTCGGCAGTGCGCATCGTGACCGAGACCCGCAAGGCTTCTATCTCAGGGGTGCAGCGTCGTCTCAAGATCGGTTATAACCGCGCAGCACGATTAGTCGAGGGAATGGAACAGGCTGGTATTGTTGGGCCGCTAGAATCTAATGGTTCCCGTGAAGTGCTAGCACCACCTCCCGCTAAATAGAGGAGATTTTGTTCGCTATGTTTCGTTATACCTGTCAATTTATTATTGCTCCACTGGTACTGCTTGCTTTGCTAATGCCTCTTTCGGCAAAGGCCGGCAGTGGGCTTGAACGGCTCGATAACTTTTTCGAAGGGCTTGGAAGTCTACGCGCCAACTTTGAACAGACGGTGATTGATGCCAGTGCCTTTTCGCTACAGGAGAGCGGCGGGGTGTTAATCATGCAGCGTCCTGATAAGTTTTTATGGGATTACCAACGCCCTTATCAACAGGTGATTATTGCTGATGGTAAAAAAATCTATATCTATGATGCCGACCTTGAACAGGTGACGGTTAAGGTGATGCAAAAGTCGATGGGTGATACACCCATGCTGTTACTGAGTAGCGGCGGTGCGCTTGCAGATAGCTTTGTGATTACCGAGATGGGTGAAGATGATGGGCTTGAATGGTTACAGCTAAAACCCAGGGCGCAGCAGAGCAACTTCAGCATGATGAGACTCGCTTTTGATCATCAGACGTTGCGAGTAATGGAGTTGGTCGATAGCTTTGATCAGACTACGCGCCTGCAGTTTAGTGAAATAAAGCGTAACCCCAGGATTGATAGTGCACTGTTTAAATTTGTTGCGCCGCCCGGTGTGGATGTAATTGAAGAGCGTGTGGATGTGATCGAAGAGCTGCCCTAAAGTGGCCAATGCGGTGGAAAAGATGACGACAGTGCTGGATGAAATGCAGGGCCATCCGCTGGCGGATCGCATGCGTCCACAGTCGATTGATGAATTCTTTGGCCAGGTCCATCTGATGGGTTCAGATAAGCCACTGCGTAGTGCGATTGAAGCAGACAAGCTTCACTCGATGATCTTCTGGGGGCCGCCCGGTAGCGGTAAGACAACATTGGCACGATTGATTGCACGCTATGCCGATGCGGAATTTATTAGTCTCTCGGCTGTTCTGTGTGGCGTTAAAGATGTGCGCGAAGCAGTCGCCAAAACACAGGGGTTTATGACTACGCAGGGGCGGCGCACGGTGCTGTTCATCGATGAGGTACACCGCTTTAACAAGGCGCAACAAGATGCCTTTTTGCCTTACATTGAAGACGGTACCTTTATTTTTATTGGTGCGACTACTGAAAATCCATCGTTTGAATTAAACAACGCGCTGTTATCGCGGGCGCGTGTCTATGTATTAAAGGCGTTGGCGGTTGACGCGATTCGTGACATTGTTGATCGTGCATTGCACGATGATACACGTGGCCTTGGTCAGCGTGATATTGAATTTCCAGCAGCGCTAAGAGATGAACTGGCGGCTGCTGCCGATGGTGATGCACGTCGTGCACTGAACTTCCTGGAGATCATTAGCGACCTTGCCCCGCATGAAAATGATGATGAAAATGAAAAACAGCTTGTCTCTGAAGCGCTGATTAACGAAATTTTGAGTGGCGGTGTTCGCCGTTTTGATAAAGGTGGCGAAGCCTTTTACGATCAAATCTCCGCGCTGCATAAATCGGTGCGTGGTTCGTCACCCGACGGCGCACTTTACTGGTTTGCGCGGATGATTGATGGTGGTTGTGACCCGCTCTATATTGCGCGGCGTGTGGTACGCATGGCGAGTGAAGACATCGGCAATGCCGACCCACGTGCGTTGCAGATTGCGCTCAGTGCATGGGATGTGCAGGAGCGTCTTGGCAGTCCGGAAGGTGAACTGGCGATTGCACAGGCGGTGGCTTACCTTGCTAGCGCGGCGAAGAGTAATGCGGTTTACATGGCGTATAAAGCAGCATTGAGTGAGGCCAGGGAGCATGGTTCGTTAGCGGTGCCAATTCATCTGCGCAATTCACCGACGAAATTGATGAAAGAGCTCGGTTACGGCAAGGCGTATCGTTACGCCCATGATGAGCCAGAAGCCTATGCGGCCGGTGAGAGCTATTTCCCTGATGAGATGGGTGAACGGCAATATTATCACCCGGTGCCACGAGGACTGGAGAGTAAGATCAAACAGAAGTTAGACTATTTTGCATCGCTCGACCAGAAAGCACGTGGTGGTGGTTGATGCAGTTGTTGGCCATTGCTGTTGGCGGCGCGTTTGGTGCAGTGCTGCGTTACGGCATGGCGAGTGGTGTTACCCACTGGCTGGGGCGTGGTTTTCCGTACGGCACGCTGTCGGTCAATGTACTGGGCTCACTATTGATGGGGGTTCTGTATGTATTGCTGATTGATCGACTGCAGCTAAATCCAGAGTGGCGTGCGGCGTTATTGATTGGCTTGCTGGGTGCCTTTACCACCTTTTCGACCTTCTCGATGGAGACATTGAATCTGATCGAACAGGGTGCGTTGCTTAAGGCGGGGCTGAATATCGTATTGAGTGTTGTATTATGTGTCGGTGCCACCTGGCTTGGCGTACTGGCAGGGAGACAGCTATGAAACAGATCACGGTAACAATGGTGCGGGTCTATCTAACAGAGGCAGAGGGGAAACTTGATCCACTGATTAAACGACTGCATGACTGGGAAAAGGTGCGCGGTGTGACAGTCTTTCGAGGCATTTCCGGCTTTGGGCAATCGGGTAAGATGCTCTCATCAAGTTTACTCAGCATGTCACTGGATTTACCGCTGGTGGTCGAGTTTTTTGATGAACCCAAAAAGGTGCTCTCCATTCTTGAACACCTGGAAGAGATGATCGCCCCCGGCCATATTGTGAGTTGGGATGCCAACCTGATGGTCGAAGGCTAAAAAAGTAGTAACTACTCAGCTCACCCATGAAATTTGCCATTTCAGCGTTAAAAAAATGATCATTTACACATGTAAACTCACATTTTTCGCTTTGAACTGACGAATTTCATGGGCAATCTGAATAGTTACAAAAAAGTAAAAGTATAGATAGGGAAAAGATATGATTGATCCGCAACTCATTCGAAATGATTTAGATAACGTTGCCAGGCAACTGTTGAAACGTGGCTTCATGCTTGATACGGAGCAGTTGATTGCGCTTGAGGCGCAGCGTAAGACG
>UOFQ01000017.1_pt1 | contig 18808 bp, 11 predicted proteins | sample 1988961 | NCBI WGS metagenome assembly UOFQ01 (sample SAMEA4712195, study PRJEB27164) | hydrothermal vent metagenome | biome: marine basaltic hydrothermal vent biome; feature: marine hydrothermal vent; material: mineral | place: Pacific Ocean | collected 2011-06-14/2011-07-23 | depth 1719 m | reverse complement strand
CGCCTGCTACATCGTCAAAAGATGAAACCGTCAGTGAGTCAGATACAGCCTGCAAACAGGCAACAATCGCCTCAGCGCTCGCACCTCTATCGCACACAGAGGCATCCAGGCTTGCCACATGCCAGCGCCCTATTACCGAGGCCATCGTCGCGATAACCGCCCCAATATCCTTATCTTCCAGCATCGCCACCACCGCATGGGTTTCACCGTCACACGGCCGCTCAGCCAGTGTCTCGCTTAAGACCTGTGCGCTTGATGGGTTATGCGCCACATCCAGCAGACACTCAACCTGCGCAAACGCCCCACCAGGCAGAACCCGTTGTAGACGCCCAGCCACCTGTACCTGTTTAAGGCCTGATTCAACAGCAGCGAATGCCACCGGGAAACGAGACTGCAACAGCGTCACCGTCATCAATACACCCGCCGCATTTTGTAACTGAAAGGCACCACTCAATCCCAGCGGTGGCAATGCATCATATCGCCGTCCCTCACACTGCCAAAACCACGTACCATTATTCGCTTCACTATCGAGACCATAACTAAACTGACCATTCAGGCCATAATATTGCGCACCGATCGCCGCAGCATGGGCTACCAGACTATGTGCCGGCTTAGGCTCAGCGCAAATTGCCGGTAGATTGGCACGATAGATACCAGCCTTTTCACGCGCAATCGTTTCACGGTCATTGCCGAGCCACGACTGATGATCGATATCCACCATTGTCACCAGCGCCACATCAGGCTCGATCACATTAACCGCATCCAGCCGCCCACCAAGCCCGACCTCAAGCACACCGATATCAACCCCCGCCTGGTGAAAGATCACAATCGCCGCCAGCGTGCCAAATTCAAAATAGGTCAGAGAAATCTCATCATTATCCGCACAACGCGCTGCCTCTATCTGCTCAAAGGCATCACATAGCAGCGCATCATCCGCCTCCTCACCATTCAGTGTGATGCGTTCATTATAACGTTGAAGATGAGGTGAGGTATAAGCACCCACGTGATAACCGGCAGCGCAATAGATCGACTGCAGCATCGCTGCACTCGACCCCTTACCGTTCGTGCCAGCAATGGTGATAACCGCAAAGTCGGGTGATACTAGCTGCAGACGTTGCAACACAATCCGCACTCGCTCCAGGCCCAGTTCTATCTCAGCTGGGTTGAGTTGCGCCTGCCAGGTAAGCCACGCATCAAGCGAATCAAAACGCATATCTGAACGCGCCAATGTTATTACAAGAGATGTTGTTTAAGAAGCTTCTTTCGGTACCAACGGGATCGACATCTGATCACTGCTCGAAGATCGCGCAGTCAATATCGCCAACAACGATGAGACACGATCACGCATCTCACGGCGGTCGGCAATAAAGTCGACCGCGCCATGTTCAACCAAAAACTCACTGCGCTGAAAACCGACTGGCAGCGTTTCACGCACCGTCTGCTGGATCACACGTGGGCCTGCAAAACCGATCAACGCCTTTGGCTCCGCAATATTCACATCACCCAGCATCGCCAGGCTCGCCGAGACACCACCCATCGTAGGATCAGTCAACACAGAGATAAACGGGATACCGCGTTCGCGCAGCTTCGCCAGCACCGCACTGGTCTTGGCCATCTGCATCAGCGAAAAAAGCGCCTCCTGCATACGTGCGCCACCACTGGCAGAAAAGCAGACCAACGGGATGTTGTATTCAAGACTGGCATTGGCTGCCTGTACAAAACGCTCGCCCACCACTGAGCCCATCGAACCGCCCATAAAACGAAACTCAAATGCCATTGCAACCAGCGGCACTGCATTGACCTGCCCCATCATCACAATCAGCGCATCTTTTTCACCCGTATTTTTTTGTGACTGGGTGATGCGGTCTTTATATTTTTTGACATCACGAAACTTCAGAATATCGACCGGTTCTACATCATTAGCCAGCTCCATGCGAGGCTCTCCATCCAGGAAACTTTCCAGACGACGGCGCGCACCGATGCGACTATGATGATCACATTTAGGGCAAACACCGAGGCTGCGCTCTAGCTCGGCACGGTAAAGAATCTGTTTACAGGAATCACACTTGGTCCACAGCCCTTCTGGAATCGAGCGTTTTTTGCTCGCCTCCGTTTTAATCTTCTCCGGGATCAGTTTTTCAAACCAGCTCATATCTAATGTCCTGCTCCAAATAGTCTCGCAAACCAACCCGCCTTTGGTGGATCTGTATCCATTGCCACTCGCATTTCACGCAACAGTACCGCAACGGCTTCATTAATTTTTTCGGGTGACTCAGCGTTATCAGCAACACGATTCACCACCGCACTACCCACCACTACCGCATCGGCGACTGCCGCCACCCGCTGCGCCGTCGTTGCATCTTTAATGCCAAAGCCAACACCAATCGGTAGATCCGTGTGCTGCCGAATTTGCGCCACCTTCGCTTCAACTGAGGCCACATCAAGATTCACCGCCCCTGTAACACCCTTTAATGAGACATAATATACAAAACCACTCGTCTCGGCACAGATTTTGGCAATGCGTTTATCAATGGTGGTCGGCGCCAGCAGAAAGATCGGATCGATCTCAACCCCCTTCAGCGCAGCCAGCAGCTCGTCCGCCTCTTCAGGTGGCATATCGACGGTTATCAAACCATCAACACCCGCCTCAGCAGCAGCGCTAGTAAACGTCTGATACCCCATCACCTCAACCGGGTTCATATAACCCATCAACACCACCGGCGTGGTGCTATTGGTCTGGCGGAACTCACTCACCATCGCCAATACATCACGCAGGCTGGTGCCGTGCTCCAGTGCACGTTCACACGCCTTCTGAATGGTTGGGCCTTCTGCCATCGGATCAGAAAAAGGTACGCCCAGTTCCAGCAGATCTGCACCCGCATCAACCATCGCGTGCATCAACGGAACGGTCACCCCAGGATTCGGGTCACCCGCCGTGACATACGGGATCAGCGCCTTTTTATTGGCCGCCTTTAGTGCCGCGAAACAAGCCTTAATTCTGCTCATACCGTAATCCCCTCAAGTCCTGCCACAGTATGAATATCTTTATCGCCACGCCCTGAAAGATTGATGATGATGATCTTATCTCTGGCCATTGTCGGCGCTAGTTTTTTTGCATAGGCAAGCGCATGGCTCGACTCCAGTGCGGGCATGATCCCTTCAATTTTGGTCAGATCATGAAAAGCCGCCAGCGCCTCATCATCGGTTGCCGCAACATAGTTGGCACGCCCGATATCTTTTAACCACGCATGCTCAGGGCCAACCCCAGGGTAATCAAGACCCGCCGAAACAGAATGAGTCTCTATGATCTGACCATTGTCATCTTCAACCAGGTAGGTACGGTTACCGTGCAACACACCGGGACGCCCTGCACACAGCGGCGCTGCATGACGCGGCGTATCAACCCCATCACCACCACCTTCGACACCGTACATCGCAACCGCTTTATCTTCGATAAAAGGGTGAAACAGACCAATCGCATTGGAACCACCGCCGACACAGGCGACCAGTGCATCCGGCAGACGCCCTTCGGCTGCCATCATCTGCTCTTTCGCCTCGCGGCCGATGATCGCCTGAAAGTCACGTACCAACATCGGGTACGGGTGCGGGCCAGCTACAGTACCGATAATATAAAAGGTGTTATCGACATTGGTGACCCAGTCACGCATCGCTTCATTGAGCGCATCTTTCAGCGTTCTGGAACCAGAAGTAACAGGCACCACTTCGGCACCCAACAACTTCATACGGTAAACATTGAGCGCCTGACGTTTCACATCTTCAGCCCCCATATAGACGACACATTCAAGCCCAAGTCGTGCCGCGACCGTCGCCGATGCCACCCCGTGCTGCCCTGCACCGGTCTCGGCAATGATGCGTGTCTTGCCGAGGTGTTTCGCCAACAGCGCCTGACCGATGGTGTTGTTTATCTTATGCGCACCGGTATGGTTGAGGTCTTCACGCTTCAGATAGATCTTCGCGCCGCCCAGCTGTTTGCTCCAGCGTTCGGCAAAATAGAGTGGTGACGGACGACCAACATAGTGCGCCAGATCTTTGTCTAGTTCGGCCTGAAATTCGGCATCGTTTTTCAGCCGTTCATAGGCGGCGGTCAATTGATCCAGTGGTTCCATCAATGTCTCAGCGACAAAACGGCCACCGTAAACACCAAAATGGCCACTGGCATCTGGCTGCACTGATAACTCTGGGTCTGCTATTTCATTGTTCATTAAGACTCACTACTTAAAATTAAAATTCAATTCAACCCTTTCACGCACTGCGAACCGCATCGACAAACGCCGCTATCTTAGCGCTATCCTTAATGCCTTTGCTCGCCTCCACCCCGCCACTCACATCCACCGCATAGGGGCGAACCTGCGTAACTCCCTTAGCAACATTCAGTGGCGTGAGACCACCGGCAAGAATTATAGACTTTTTCAGCCCTTCAGGCACGGCTTGCCAGTCAAATACCTCACCGGTACCACCGGCAATACCGGGGCTATAGGCATCCAGCAAGATTCCCTGCGCATCTCGATAAAGCGCAGCGGTCGCCGCCACATCAAGCCCTGGGGCCATGCGTAGCGCCTTAATATAGGGCAGCCCGTATCCACCACACAGACCAGCGGGTTCATCACCATGGAACTGCAACAGAGCCAGCGGCACTGCATCGAGTACTTCGCGAATCTCACCATCGCCAGCATTAACAAACAGCCCCACCACCGTCACAAACGGCGGTAGCGCAGCCACCACGGCCTGCGCCTGCTCGATAGTGACATGACGTGGACTTGGCTCGTAAAAGACCAGCCCAATCGCATCGCCACCCGCCTCAGCAACCGCTACCCCATCCTCAGGGCGAGTGATACCGCAGATCTTAATTCTTGTACGCATAGTGGTCGCCCGAGGAAGTCAGAGATTCAGGTAATCAGATTACCAGACCATCTGAGGCGGCGAAAGGTAAGGGATACCAAATTCCTCAGGATACTCAACACCCACCAGATAGAGACCATGCGGTGGTGCCGTCACCCCGCCCAGTTTACGCTCACGATATTCCAGCACTTCACGCGCCCAGTCGAGTGGTTTTTCATCCGCACCAATCGCCGTCAGCACCCCCACAATATTCCGCACCATATGGTGTAAAAAAGCATTCGCTTCGATATCGAGCATAATAAACTCACCGTTTTCACCCGCACGACTGCGGATTGATTTATGTATGGTCAGTTCATGCACGGTACGCACCGGACTCTTCGCCTGACAGCCGTAAGCGCGAAACGATGAGAAGTCATGCTCACCTAATAGATGGTTGGCCGCGAGCTGCATCCGTTCAATATCAAGCGCACGGTATTCCCACGTCACCCGTCGCGCCAGAAAAGTGGGCCGCACGCGGCGAGTATAGATCACATAACGATAGCGTCTGCGTTGTGCCGAAAAACGCGCATGAAACGCATCACTAACCGGCTTCGCCCAGGTGATCGCCACATCATCAGGCAGATGGGCGTTAGCCCCATGCACCCAACCGCGATCCTTGCGCACCGCATCACTGTCAAAGTGGATGGTCTGCCCCGTTGCATGCACCCCAGTGTCAGTACGGCCCGCACAAAAAACCCTCACATCGTGATTCGCTACCTTCGCTAGCGCCTGCTCAACACAGCCCTGCACGGTGCGCCCCTGGCCCTGCGCCTGAACCTGCCAACCATTAAAGTTGGCACCGTCGTATTCAACCCCTAGCGCTATCCGCATATTTGATCCATTAAGCAAAATTAACCCGAGCCGGGTATCTCAAAAAAATGATATTTTTAATGTGGAATGCAAAATATAGACTAATCGCAAGTTAAGGCATGTCGTCAATTCGGCCAGATAGATAGCTCCTCGAAACAGCTCTGTGATACTTGTCTAGCATTTTTTCAGACACAACAGGGTTGTCAAAATGATTGTTAACACTCACCAGGCACATTAAGCGGTTGCGCAGACTTTCATAATCCAACTGCATTTTCCAAGATGATAGTACAAGCTTGCTTAGCGTTCAGCAAATAAAGAGATTGGCAATCAGGACAAAGTAATTAGCGCGAGACACGTAACATTACTTGACACTTATTGTTAGAGCTTAAACTTCACCTCAGGCTACCCAATCATCAAAGGAAACCACTTCAATCCTGGCCTATTCGAACCGACATTATATCTTAATCAGTGCTGGAGCAGAAAAACTGAGATTGTTGTTGCCGTTGTGTGATCTGTTTCCTGCTCCTCCCTCTTGTTTTTATGGTATAAAATTCATATGTCTTTAATTAAGTCACTGGAGTAACCGCAATGCAAGGCAGTCTGACTATTTCCCCCTGTTATGTTAAAAATTTGCTATTGATGGCGATTGCTATGTTGTTACTGAGCGCCTGTAGTAGTGGTGGTGATAGTGGTGATAGTGGTGGTGGAACTCCACTTATCGTTTTTACCAGCGGCACAGCTGTCAGCGTGGCTGAAAATACGACCGCCACAGGTTATACCGCGGTCGCTACAGATGATGATGGTGACACCGTTACTTTTAGCATCACGGGTGGCCAGGACAGAGCGGTATTCATCATTAACGACAACAGCGGAGTATTAAGCTTCAATATACTACCCAATTTTGAGTTCCCAGCCGATGATGGTACCAATAACACCTACGAGGTGGAAATCACCGCCACCGACGGCGCCAATTCTGTTATTCAAACAGTGACTGTAACAGTGACTAACACGAATGAAATACCCGCTTTTACCAGCGGCGCAGCTATCAGCGTGGCTGAAAATACGACCGCCACAGGTTATACCGCGGTCGCTACAGATGGTGATGGTGACACCGTTACTTTTAGCATCACGGGTGGCCAGGACAGAGCGGTATTCATCATTAACGACAACAGCGGAGTATTAAGCTTCAATATACTACCCAATTTTGAGTTCCCAGCCGATGATGGTACCAATAACACCTACGAGGTGGAAATCACCGCCACCGACGGCGCCAATTCTGTTATTCAAACAGTGACTGTAACAGTGACTAACACGAATGAAATACCCGCTTTTACCAGCGGCGCAGCTATCAGCGTAGCTGAAAATACGACCGCCACAGGTTATACCGCGGTCGCTACAGATGATGATGGTGACACCGTTACTTTTAGCATCACGGGTGGCCTGGATAGAGCGGTATTCACCATTAACGACAACAGCGGAATATTAAGCTTCAATATACTACCCAATTTTCAGTTCCCAGCCGATGACGGCACCAATAACACCTACGAGGTGGAAATTACAGCTACTGATGGCGTTAACCTTGTTGCACAAAGTGTCGTCGTAACGGTAGTAAAACCAGCGTTATTTACTGCCATTGCTCAGATTAACGGGCAAACGCGTCTTAGCTGGGTAGATAGCGATGCCAGTAGCTACAACTTGTTCTATTCCTCAGCTCCAAATTGCGACATTAATAATTACACAGCCTGCCCGGATGGCGCCATGATAATGAATGTTACTCCCCCCTATTTGGTTAGTGGCCTTAACGATGGCCAGTCATATTGGTTTCAACTGCAGGCGATTAACTCTAGCAGTCTTTATGTCGAAATTGGCGCGCGACCAGATAGCCTGGCAGCAAAGGAAGTAAACACAGTAGCGGTAGCTGCTGATGGCACTGCTTACATTGGGGGCAATTTTACCAGCGTCGGTCCAATAACAGGACAAGGTGCGCCTATAAGCACGATTACGGGACAACCCGGCGCATTTCCAATAGTGAACGGTGAGGTTGTTGTCTCGATCCCGGATGGTCAAGGGGGATGGTATATCGGTGGTAAATTTACTCAGGTTGGTACCATGACGCGTACCCGGTTAGCACATATCAACGCTAATGGCACTTTGGGCGACTGGAACCCTGCGGCAAATAATACTGTGCGATCGCTTGCATTATCTGGCAGCACAGTTTACGTGGGGGGGGATTTCGGACAGGTAGGTGGGGAAACACGTAATTATCTTGCCGCCGTGAATACCGATGGCACTCTGCTGGATTGGAGTCCGAGTGCGAATGCTCGCGTGGATGCTCTAGCGACAAACGGGACTACACTATACATCGGTGGCTTCTTTACCCAAATAGACGGAGAAGTGCGTAATTATCTTGCCGCTGTTGGCGCTGACGGTACTTTGCGGTCAAACTGGAATCCAAGTGCAAATAATAGCGTGTTGACACTCAATCTGGAAGGAACAACTGTATATGCAGGAGGGCGTTTTACACAGATTGGTACGGTAGGACGTAATTACCTTGCGGCCATTGGTACTGATGGGAGTTTACAGGCATGGAACCCTTCACCAAACAATGCTGTGTACGCCATAGCAATAGCAGGGACTAGAGTATATGTCGGTGGAAATTTCTCCCAGTTAGACGGCACACCACGTTCTCGTTTAGCCGCTATAGGCATTGATGGCACTTTGCTCTCCTGGAACCCTCCAGCAGCAAATGCTACTGTCTCAACTATAGCCGTAGAAGAGACCTCGGTTTTCATCGGTGGGAATTTCACCTTTATCGGGGGAGAAAGGCGTAATTATCTTGCTGCCATTAGCACCGATGGCACATTGCTGGACTGGAACCCAAACGCGCTTAGGCGTGTTGTTGGCGCTTTTTTTGGCTTCACGGTCAATACTATTGCCGCTGGTGGCAACATGGTATACGTAGGAGGGCAGTTTTTCGCGGTGGGTGGTGAGCAACGCGGCCATCTTGCCGCCATTGGTGCTGATGGTAGTCTACTCAACTGGAACCCGAGTGCTAATAGTGCTGTGTCTTCACTTGCGCTGGCAGGGACTACAGTGTACGTGGGGGGAGGGTTTAGTCAGATAGCGGGACAAACACGAAATGCCATTGCTGCCATTGACACTAATGGTGCGCTGCTTCCCTGGAACCCTGGAGCGAATGGTCGTGTCTCCGCAATTGAGATAGATGGAAGCACTCTGTATGTTGGTGGTGACTTCACTGAATTTGGAGGACAAGAGCGCAATCGCCTTGCAGCCATAGGCACTGATGCTAGCTTACTGACCTGGAACCCCTCAGCAAATAGCCAGGTTCGTGCCCTGACTGTAATCGGGACTACGGTATATGTGGGCGGCACCTTCTCTCAGGTTAATAACCAGGTAAGAGACCGTTTGGCTGCTGTTGCAACCGATGGCACTTTATTACCCTGGAGTCCATCGGCAAATAGCCCGGTTAATACACTCGTAGTAGTAGATACTACAGTATATGTTGGGGGGCAATTCACTCAGGTAAATACGCAGCCGCGCTCTTATTTAGCAGCGATTAATATTGATGGTACGTTAGAGACCTGGGCACCTTCTGCACAGCAGTGGGTCAATGCGATTGTCGCTTCAGGAAGCACATTGTATGTGGGTGGTAGATTCTTTAGTATATCTGGGAACACAAGCCCTTATTTGGCTATCATCAATGTCGATGGTACGGTAACCCCCTGGAGTTCTTCATCTCCGAATGCAGGATCACCGAATGCAACAGTGAACGCCCTTTCGATAGTCGGCGACACACTATATGTGGGCGGGATCTTTACTCAGATTAACAGAGTGCCTGCTATCGGCTTTGCCTCTCTGCCCCTGGCGCAATAGGACAAATGAATTTCTCGCTGTTTCAAATGAGTAGAGCAAATGGCAAGATGGTGTTTACAGAAGTAGCGGCGCTGAGATGAGTAAAACACTAGCCTCAGTTATATCGACCAAAGCCCCGACTGCATCACCCGTTGTGCCACCGAGCCGGCGCATCATTATTGATATTATAGATCAACTTGATTTGAGTACGCTGGCGCAGCATTACGGTGGTAGCGGTAAACAACCCTGTCACCCAACCGTGTTATTGGCACTGCTATTATTCTACGGCTACGCGACCGGAGTATTTTCCAGCCACAAGCTCGATAAGGATAAGGCCAGCCTGGACGGTACAAGATCAAAGCAAACGCCAGTAAGGACAAGGCGATGAACCGGGGGATATGCAAACAAACTAGAAGCACAACTGCGCAGGGAGGTTCAAGAACGGCCAAGGCGGATCGAACAGGTCGCACATAATGAAAAAATTCAGACCACTAAAAATTTTCATGCTTTGTTTCGCTGGCGTTATCCTGCTGGGTCTTGCTATACCAGAACGTCTGGTGATACCCGTATATGGCGCCACACAAAATGACTGGAACCACAATACATTCTGGTATTCACCCTGGGGGGCATCCGGCGTACACCAAGGCATCGATATTTTCGGATCAGCAGGAACTCCGGTTATCGCATCAACCTTTGGAATTGTGGTCTACAAAGGGGAGTTAGCGCCTGGCGGCAAAGTGCTGGCCATTCTAGGGCCAAAGTGGCGAATCCACTATTATGCACATCTACAGAATTACAACGCGAGTTGGGGGAACGTGGTTTACCAGACAGAGAGAATGGGTTCTGTAGGTACTTCCGGGAATGCAAAAGGCAAACCTCCTCACCTGCACTATGCCATTTTTTCATTAATCCCTCATCCCTGGCGATGGGATGCCGCTCCGCAGGGCTGGAAGAAAATGTTTTTCCTGAATCCCGGCTCAAAACTGTTGGCAGAAAGAGTTTTATGAGTAGGTATCCGGCTAGTACACCGTCAAGACCAATTTGATGGTGTACCAGGAGCTGTTAACAATCAGTTTAGAACCCTGTTGTCTCTGATGGTAAGCAACGACTAACCCTGCAGCAGTTTTGTTTCAGCGTGCGCCAGATCTTCTGGCGTGCCATAAAGCACCAGAATATCTTCCGCCTGCAGCACCATGTCCGGCTCGGGCTGATGCCCTTTAATGCCACCACGACGTACCGCCGTCACAATCACCCCCGCCTCACGTAGCTTCAATGTTCCCAGTGCGCAGCCAACCGCATAAGCTGCCTCAGGCAGTGCCACTGATTGGAGTCGTTCACGGAATGAAGAAGCCTGCTCCAACGATTCCGCCTCCTGCCCATGAAAGAAACCACGCAACATCTGATAGCGACTACTGCGCACCTCCTGCACATTGCGGACAATGCGCGAGACCGGCACATTCAGCAACAACAACAGATGCGATACCAGCATCAGGCTCGCCTCCAATGTCTCTGGCACCACCTCTGTCGCCCCCGCCTGCTGCAGGCCATCAAGATTGGCGTCATCACGGGTACGCACCAACACCGGCAGGTCTGGCCACAAACGCTTTACCTGCTCAAGAATCTTCATCGTCCTTGAAATATCATCAAAGCTGATCACCAGCACCTTGGCGCGCCCAATCCCCGCCGCACCTAAATTCTCGATGTGAGTCGAGTCACCATAAAAAACCTGTTCACCCGCCGCACGTGCATCACGCACACGCACAGGGTCAAGATCGAGTGCGATGTAATTAAAATCTTCCTGATCAAGAAAACGGGCGATATTCTGTCCAATACGGCCGTAACCACAGATCACCACATGTTGATCAAGGTGCTCAGACTGCTCCTCCATCTCCGCCACCTGGTTTTCCCGATTACGCAGATAAGAGTCTGAATAATAGCGCTTCACAATCGAGCCATTGGATGCAATCAGGAAGGGGGCTAATACCATCGTAATAATGATTGCTGCCAGCACCACCTGGCTCGCCGCAGGGTCAAGCAACCCCTCCACCAACGCCAGTGTCAGCAGTACCAGACCAAACTCACCGCCCTGCGCCAGCACAATACCGGTGCGCAACGAAACGCCCTGCGAGCCGCCCAGCAACCGTGTCAGCACGGTCACCAACACCACTTTAAAAATAATAATGGCGGCAACCAGCAATAGCACCCAATGAAAAATATCAGGCAGCGCAGTCAAATCCAGCATCATGCCGATCGTGACAAAAAAGAGCCCTAGCAAGACATCGCGGAAGGGGCGAATATCAGCCTCAACCTGATGACGAAATTCAGTTTCGCCCAACAGCATGCCTGCAATAAAGGCACCTAACGCAAAAGAGAGCCCAAACAGGTGAGTCAACCATGCCGCCGCCAATGCAAACAGTAGCGCCGCCAGGGTAAAGAGTTCTGATGAACGTTGCGAGGCGATGATATGAAACAGAGGGCGTAACAACCAGTGCCCGATCGCCAGCATCACCCCAATCACAAAGACACCCTTCAACAGCGCCAACCCTAATTCGGTAGAGATAGATGCGTCCGAACCACCTGCCAACACGGGAATCACAATCAAAAATGGGATCACAGCGACATCCTGAAACAGCAGCACCCCCACTGAAAAACGACCATGACGCGAGCTCACCTCTAGCTGCTCGGTCAACTGTTTGATCACGATCGCGGTCGACGACATCGCCAGCACGCCGCCAATCACAAACGCAGCCGTGGGCGACATCCCAAACAGCCAGGCGACACCACCTGCCACTAGCGCAGTGAAGACCACCTGAGCACCACCGAGTCCCAACACCTCTCGGCGCATCGCCAACAACTGCGGCAGCGAAAACTCCAGGCCAATGGTAAAGAGCAGAAACACCACCCCAAACTCGGCAAGGAAAAGCGTTCCCTCACTCTCTGGAATCCAGTTAAGCGCGTACGGCCCAACCAGCATACCCACAAAAAGATAGGCCAGAATCGGTGGTAAATTAAACTTGCGAAAGAGCGCCACGGCAACTACCGCCGCCGCCAGCAAGACTAGAATGGCATCCAGTACCGATGCGCCCATCATGTTCACACTCGCTCCAACATCAGCATTGAACTCAGACGAAGTCTAATTACCCCGACTCCCCGCAACGCACTGCAACGCCGCTGAAATAGCGGGTGCCGGGATATTTTGATCGATGGCTTCAATCGCAGACCAACGCAGCTCATCAAAACTTGGCAGCTGAGCACCACCTGAAGATTCAGCGCGCAGAATCGCCACCTCATCGCTCAACACAGCACCATCCAGCATCGCCCCTTTTGACCAGGTCTGAGCAACCTGTTCAAGATCAAACGAGAAACCTGTTTTACCCTTCATCAGCTCAAAACCTTCACTAAAGGCCTGCCGCACACTCCATTCGATACCGCTGTGCACCATGCGCGCAAAATGCCCCGCGCCCACAACCCCCACGCGAGACCAGCCACTGCCGCCATCTGCCGCCAATACCTGCATCAGCGGCACAACGATTTCAACCTGATCACGCTCACCACCGAGCGTGATGCAAAACCCTTTTTCAAGGCCATTACCGCCATCCATGATGCCCGCATCGACAAAACCAATGCCACTTTGTGAAAGCAACGCGCCACGACGCTGGCTGTCTCTGTAATTAGAATGGCTGCCATCAACCACAATATCGCCAAAGGCGAGGCGATTAACTAAATTTTTGATCTCTTTATCAACCGCCGCGTTATCCGGCAACATTAACCAGACAATTTTAGGGCTATCGCCAGGTAACTTTCTGAGTGCAGCCACTACCGATGACGTAGCGATCAATCCTGTTTCATCGGCCAATTGTTTACTACGTTCGCCGTTTTCATCACACCCCACCACCTCAACATCCTGCTTGCGCAACCTGCGCACCATATTTCCAGCTACCCCTTCGAGCCCAATTAGAGCAAATCTCATCAATAATTCCTTCTTAATTTCATGTTTTTTCTAAATGCTCAGGCAAAAATACCGATAACCTTTAACAAGTTGGCATCGAAACTCTAAATTAATGAAAACAGCGACTGCAATCAATTAAGCCAGCATATAAATTACAGGCCTAACTATACCGCATGAATATCCATAATGTCCTCTTTGCTACTAGCGAGATCTCGCCACTAAAGCCGATCAGTCAGATAACGGACATGACGATGCAGCTACCACCCGCGATAAAGACCCTTAGACGTCATATATACGTGGTCGTGCCTGCCTATCACAACCTGTTAAAGGCACTAGGCAATGACATTAAGCTATGTACGGAATTCAAGATCAACGGCCTTGAGGCTCCCGTCAGCCTATATGAAGGCAAGCTGCCCGGTAGCTCAGTAAAACTGCTGCTAGCAGATATTCCTGGCTTTTTTGACCATACCAATGGAACCACTGAAACCAGCGAAACAGATGACAACACCGAGATCGCCAGCAATGAACACTTCGCCCGCTTTTGCCAGGTCGTCGCGGCCATCGCACAGGGCGACGCCGAACTCACCTGGGAACCACAATTAGTCCACTGTAATGGTTGGCAAACAGGCCTGGTACCAGCGCTACTCACCCATCAAGACCATCAGGTCGCTACCCTCTTCACCCTCCATAACCCTGGCGAACAAGAGTGTGTTGCACTTGAACAGATGCGCACATGGGAGCTGCCTCCCTCACTGACCGAAGAGCCATCAATTATCATGGACGGCCAGATCTGCTTCACCAAGGCAGCGCTACGTTATGCCGATAATGTCAGCACTACCAGCCCCACCTACGCCAAAGAGATCACCACAGCATCCTATGGCTGCGGACTTGAAGACCTACTGCGTCAACGCCAGGACCATCTCTTTGGTATTTTAAATGGCATCAATTACCAAAAATGGAATCCTGCCAAAGACAAGCGCCTGCCCAGAAGCTATAACAGCCATACACTGGACGACAAAGTCCTCAGCAAGCTAGCACTACAGCGCGCCTTCAATCTACCGCCGCGTGAAAAGTGCTGCCTGATCGGCATTATCGGTGACCTCAGCACCACCGAGGGCACCGACCTGTTACTGGAGACCATCCCAGAGTTACTAAAACAGGACATGCAGATTATCCTGCTTGGAAAGGGTGATATCGAATATGTATCGCCACTACGTGATATCTGCCTCAACCATTCAGAACAGATCGCCGCTCACATCCGAGAAGATAACAAGCTCTCGCATCTCATCATTGGCGGTGCCGACATCTATCTCGCCCCATCACGGCTTGATCCCTGCGCCTCGCGCTCTCGCCTTGCACTACGCTACGGCACCGTACCGGCGGTCAACAATGGCGGCGCACTTGCCGACAGCATTATCGACACCAATAGCAATACACTCACCAATAACACTGCCAGTGGCTTTTTATTAGATCTGACTGATGCCTCCACCCTGCTCACCACCCTCAATCGAGCCATTTCCTTTTACCAGGATCACCCCAAAGAGTGGAAAAAAGTCGCCATAAACGGCATGCAACAAGACTTCAGCTGGCGCAGAACCGCAAGACAATACATTGATTTATATAAGAAAACGATCGAAATACGGGGGAATGGTAATTTTCAGGTATAATACGCGCTCGGTTTTAAACCTTAAATCGTCCCTCGGGACACTCTACACCTACATTTTAAAGAGACATCATGGCTAGTGATAAAGCACTGCGTGCGCGCGTAAAACTCTTTGGCAACCTGCTGGGTAACATCCTGCACGAACAGGAAGGTGGCCGCGTACTGGTCGCCGTCGAAACCCTGAGAAAGGGCTACATTCGACTCAGCAAAGAACATAATCCCAGGAAACACGAGCAGCTTGCGCGCATGATGCGCAAATTGAACCCCGAAATTCTCTCCCATGTAGTACGCGCTTTCAGTATCTACTTTAGTCTGGTTAACATTGCCGAAGAAGCAAATCAGCACCAACAGCGCCGGCAACAAAAACGCCGCGGCAGCATGATAGGACCCGGCTCCTTTGAAGAAGCACTGCGAGACTTTCACGACGCAGGCATCACACCAGGCCAGCTGCAGACTATCTTTGACAAGCTTGCCTATATCCCGGTGATCACCGCACACCCAACGGAATCCAAGCGTCGCACCATTCTTGAAGCGCTACGTCGCATCTTCGTCACCAGCCAACAGCTGGATGAAAACCATCCGACACGCGAAGAGCGCGCCGAAATCATGAGCGAACTAGAGAGCCAGATTCAGGTACTATGGAAGAGCAATGAAGTCCGCACTAAACGCCCCAAAGTCGCCAACGAAATTCGCAACGGTATCTTCTACTTTCAGGAGAGCCTCTTTGAAGCAGTGCCTTTAATGTATCGTGATTTCGAAAAAGCAAACGAACGCATCTACGGTTTTAACAACAACAGTACGGTAACTGTGCCTAGCTTTATTCGCTTTGGCTCATGGATTGGTGGCGACCGAGACGGCAACCCTAACGTCACCCCACAAACCACTGTCTCTGCGGTTAACCTGCATGCCAAGGCAATTCTAAAAGAATACCTGCCACGCCTGACCATGCTGACCAAAATCCTGACCCACTCATCAGACCTCTGCACCCCCAGCGAAGCCTTTCTAAAGAGCCTCGATAGCGATGAGCGCTATGCAGCGAGCGCCTTTCCTAACAATCCACAACGCTTTATAGACGAGCCTTATCGCCGCAAATTGCACATCATGCGCTACCGTCTTGAGCGCAACCTGTGGGCAGTGCGCGACCGTCTTTACAACACTCAGGAAACACTGACGCCCGAAAATGGCTACCACTCTGACGATGACTTTGTGAATGACCTGCGCCTGATCCGAGATTCACTGATCTCGCATGGCGATCAAAATATCGCCAACGGCAAGCTCAAAGATATGATTCGCCTCGCTGAGACCTTTGGCTTCTTCCTCGTTAGCCTTGATCTACGCCAGGAATCGACTCGCCACACAGAAGCGATCAGCGAAATACTGGCACAGAAAAGCAGCAACCCTGATTACGCCGCACTGAGCGAGCGCGAACGCATGCGCCTACTCAGCGAACAGCTTGAAAATGAGCCACTCACGATCGACCGCAAACCACTCAGCGACAACACCCGCGAAACACTCGAAGTATTCGATGTGATGCGCAGCATGCAGGAAGAGATCAGCGCCAAGGCCTTTGGTAGTTATGTAATCTCGATGACACACACCGCCAGCCACATCATGGAAGTGATGTTCCTGGCTCAACAAACGGGGCTTGCCGGCAAAAACAAACAGGGGGACTGGTTCTGCGATATTCAGGTCAGCCCGCTGTTTGAGACCATTGAAGATCTACGCCACATTGAGCATGTGATGAAAACGGCATTAAACACCAACGTCTACCGCAACTTGCTGCAAAGCGCCGGTAACGTGCAGGAGATCATGCTGGGTTATTCTGATTCCTGCAAAGATGGCGGTATCCTCTCCTCTGCATGGAGCCTTTATAAAGCACAACAGGAGATCATCGCCCTCACAGCCAGCAGCGGCATCGAATGCCGTCTCTTCCACGGCCGTGGCGGCACCATGGGACGCGGCGGTGGCCCAACTCACGAAGCGATTCTGTCACAACCAGAAGGCACCGTAACCGGGCAGATCAAATTTACCGAGCAGGGTGAGATGATCACCTATAAATACAGCAACAAAGAGACTGCTGTCTCTGAGTTAACGATGGGCGTTACCGGCCTGATCAAGGCGAGTAAAAATATCGTTAAAGAGCCAACCCCTGTACCCGCTAGCTATGAAGCGGCAATGGAAGCGCTCTCAGAAGAAGGGGAAGCAGCCTATCGCGGTCTGGTCGATGACACCCCTGGCTTCCTCGATTATTTTTATGAAGCCACCCCGGTCACTGAGATTGGCCTGATGAACATCGGCTCGCGCCCCAGTCATCGTAAAAAAGGAGATCGCTCCAAGTCATCCATTCGTGCCATCGCGTGGGTCTTTGGCTGGGCGCAGGCACGCCACACCTTACCCGCCTGGTACGGTATTGGTTCAGCACTAAAAGAGTGGAGCGGAGAAGATCCTGAGAAACTCAAACAGCTAAAAGCGATGTATAAAAACTGGCCTTTCTTCCGCTCCATTTTAAGCAATACCCAAATGGCGCTAGTTAAAGCAGACCCGGCTATTCTGAAAGAGTACTCTACCCTGTGTGAAAACGCAGACCTGGCGCAGAAAATATCGACCATGGTCAACAGTGAATATAATCGCACTGTTGAGGCCATCCTGGACGCATCAGAGGCCACCGAACTCCTCGCAGACAACCCAAAGCTGGCACTTTCATTAAGCCGCCGCGATCCATACCTCGACCCGCTCAACTACATTCAGGTGATGTTACTACAACGTTTCCGCGACCAGTCGCTGAGTGAAGAAGAGCGTCAAAAATGGCTAGATCCGTTGCTACGCTCAATCAATGCAATTGCCGCGGGTATGCGCAACACCGGCTAATAACCACCTGAGGTAGTGTGTCATCTGCGCTACCTCAGCTATTCAATACTCTGAGCCCTTAGCAAGGGAACAACCATTCAAATACCGGCAATCAACGACAAGCCACCACCCCATCCACGAGTAGTAAAGAACTCATCTCTTTTTTAAGATAACCCATAACGCTGTCAGCAGTCAGTTTAAAGGTCGGCGAAATGTTCATCCCCGCACTGCGCAGTCCCTTCGCGGTCCATTTATTACAGGTGTTCATTAGATAATAATCGCCCTCACCTTGATAGAACTGGCTATTACCATAAACCCCACTCTTCATCGACACCACATCACCAGTGTCATTTCTTTTAAAGCTGCTGGCAATAAATTGCATGAGCGATGAAAGCGCGCTATCCGTTAAACAAAACGTGATAACTTCACTATCAGGAAAATACTCACGCGGGCTTTGTGGCACTGCCACCACATGCATCACCGATTCAGTCGGCCAGAGCACCGCCCTCACGGTTAACCCCGTTGTAATCTCTTCCGCCTGATAAAACCCTTTATCACCCCAGCCAAACTCAAGAGAACCCACATCACCAAATTGATCCTGTAACGCGGGTATCCTTGCCTGAATCTCTTTAGCTGGGACAACCAAACCAGTATGCCAACCATGACTGATCACATGAACTACATGACCACCCGCACCAGAAAATGGCGCTGAGTTACCAATGGCAGCAGGCTTAAACCAACAGCCAGAAAGCCCAAAGAGTAAGAGT
>UOFQ01000064.1_pt1 | contig 19062 bp, 18 predicted proteins | sample 1988961 | NCBI WGS metagenome assembly UOFQ01 (sample SAMEA4712195, study PRJEB27164) | hydrothermal vent metagenome | biome: marine basaltic hydrothermal vent biome; feature: marine hydrothermal vent; material: mineral | place: Pacific Ocean | collected 2011-06-14/2011-07-23 | depth 1719 m | reverse complement strand
GAGTCGAGCGCCGAGGTCGCTTCATCAAAGATTAAAATACGCGGATTTTTGAGGATCGCACGGGCAATCGCGATACGCTGTTTTTCACCACCCGAGACTTTAAGGCCGCGTTCACCTACCATGGTTTCATAACCTTCTGGCAAGGATTCGATAAAACCTTTGAGATGTGCCATTTCAGCGGCGCGTTCTATCTCTTCTTTGGCGGCATCCGGTTTGGCATAAGCGATGTTGTAGTAGATGGTGTCGTTAAATAGTACGGTGTCTTGCGGCACGATACCGATTGATTCGCGTAGGCTCTGCTGCGTAACGTCGCGAATGTCCTGCCCATCGATTTTGATGGCGCCATTTTGGACGTCGTAAAAGCGGAACAGCAGGCGAACCAGGGTTGATTTTCCACCACCGCTGCCGCCGACCACGGCGACCTTGTGGCCGGGCTGAATGGTGAAGTCAATATCATTAAGGATTTGACGATTTTTATCGTAATGAAAGGCGACATGGTCGAACTGCACCTTGCCTGCGGTGACAGCAAGTGCTTTGGCATCAGGTTTATCTTCAATGGCCCTGTTTTCATCGAGGATGCCAAACATCCTTTCCATGTCGACCAGTGAGTGTTTGATCTCGCGGTAGACGAAACCGAGGAAGTTCATCGGGATGAACATCTGCAGCAGATAGGCGTTGATCAGCACCAGGTCGCCAATCGTCAGTTCGCCCTCGGCCACGCCCTGGCTGGCGAGTAGCATCAAAATGGTGATACCGACCGCGATGATCACTCCCTGGCCGACGTTCAGGGATGCCAGTGAGGTCTGGTTTTTGACCGCAGCACGTTCCCACACCTGCAGATTTTCATCATAGCGACCCGTTTCAAACGCTTCATTGCCGAAATATTTGACGGTTTCGAAGTTGATCAGGCTATCGATTGCACGGGTATTGGCTCTGGAATCCATCTCGTTCATCTTGCGGCGATATTTCATGCGCCACTCCGTTACAATCAGGGTAAAGGCGATATAGATCACGGCGGTGGCAAATGGCACGAGTGCAAACCAGATGTTGTAGTTACTGAACAGAATGAGTGCAATCAGGGTGATCTCGACCAGTGTCGGCAGGATGTTGAAGACCAGAAAACTGAGCAGAAAGCTGATGCCACGGCTGCCGCGTTCGATATCGCGTGAGATGCCACCGGTCTGACGGTCAAGGTGAAAACTGAGACTTAGCGCGTGCAGGTGGCGAAATACCTGTAGCGCGACACGCCGTACCGAACGCTGCGTCACCTTGGCGAAGATAGCATCGCGCAGTTCGCCAAAGAGTACGCTGATGATACGCAGCAGGCCGTAGGCGAGGACCAGAAAGAGCGGCAGGGTGACAATATCGACCTGACTGGGGTCAAGTGCATCGACGATCCCTTTGAGCAGCAGCGGCACGCCGACAATCGCGACTTTGGCTAGCACCAGGCAGATCAGCGCGATAATGACGCGCTGTTTGAACTCCCATAAAAAGGGTAGCAGGGTGCGAATGGTCTTCCAGTCGTTTCGTTTTCTGTTGGGGAGGGGGCTATCACTTGTGGGTCTCATGCTCACAAGCTACCAGATCGCTGATTAGCAAGCCAATTTTAGCGCTATTCGGTGTATAATGACCGGCTGTTGTAATTCTGGCGTAAAATGCGGGAATAGCTGGTTTTTAGAATTTAGTTCATCTTGATAAGATGTCGATATAAGACGTTGAAGTAATAGAGGAAGTTGCAATGCCTATTTATGAGTACTCGTGCAAAGCCTGCGATCATGCGCTTGAGAAGATACAGAAGATGAGTGACGCACCACTGAAGGATTGTCCAGAGTGTGGCAAACCTGAGCTGACCAAGTTGATTTCGGCCTCCGGTTTTCGCCTCAAAGGTAGCGGCTGGTACGAGACTGATTTTAAGGGTGGTAACAAGCAGAAGGCCGAAGAGAAGAAAGATAAGGCCTCTGATTGTGGCGCGCCGAGTTGCAGTGCGCCTTGCGTAGATTAAGGCTGGTTTTGATTAATGTTTAAACGCTATCTAATTGCTGGCCTGCTGGTGTGGTTACCACTGGGGGTGACGGTACTTGTGATTCGCCTGCTGGTCTCCTTTATGGATCAGTTGCTGGTTTTTATTCCGCTGAAATACCAGCCAGAGACTTTGCTGGGTTTTAATATCCCGGGGCTGGGCGTGGTGATGGCGGTGTTGATAGTATTGATCACCGGCATTATCGTTGCTAATTTTTTTGGGCGACAACTGGTTGCCGCATGGGAATCACTGCTGGGACGTATCCCGCTGGTGCGCACCATCTATCACAGTGTGAAGCAGGTGGCAGTGACGATCTTTTCGTCGCAGGGTAAATCATTTCGTAAGGTGTTGTTAATCGAGTACCCACGTAAAGGTATCTACACGCTTGCCTTTCAAACGGGTGATGCGGTAGAAGAGGTGAAACAGAAATCGGGTAAAAATTTGATTAACGTCTTTGTACCGACGACACCCAACCCAACCTCTGGTTTTTTTATTATGGTGCCTGATGAAGATGTTCAGGTGCTTGATCTGAGTATTGATGAAGCACTGAAGATGATTATGTCGCTTGGTGTTATCGTACCGGGTGGCAAGGGAAACCCGGTGATTCAGGAAGCGACTCAGGAACTCTCTGCTGCGCTGCGTGGCGAGAAGTCAGATAAGGACAGCAAATAGCCGTCAAACATAGGCTGGTTGCACTCTGCTAAGCCAGTCCGTATTATTTCATTTTATTCAGATTTATAAGGTTAGAGGATTATGCGTAGCCATTATTGTGGTCAGGTCAACGAAGATCATTTGGGTCAGGAGATCGAGTTATGTGGTTGGGTGCACCGTCGTCGCGACCACGGTGGGGTGATCTTTATCGACCTGCGTGACCGTGAAGGGCTGGTGCAGGTGGTGATTGATCCCGATACGGTTGAGGCCTTTGCCACTGCCGAGCGTGTGCGCAGCGAATATGTGCTGAAGATTAGCGGTCTGGTGCGTGGTCGTCCGGCAGGCACCATCAACCCAGATATGGCGACCGGTAAGATTGAAGTGCTGGGGCGCAATGTTGAGATTCTTAATACGGCAGAGACACCGCCGTTTCCACTCGATGATGAACGTGAAGTGGGTGAAGATGTTCGTCTGAAATATCGCTACATCGACCTGCGCCGCCCAGTGATGTTGCAGCGTATGCAGATACGTTCAAAGATTGCCAGCACCATGCGTCGTTTCCTTGAAGACAACCGCTTTATGGAGATCGAAACGCCAATTCTGACTAAATCGACGCCAGAAGGTGCGCGTGATTATCTGGTGCCGAGTCGTACCCATCCGGGTGAGTTTTTTGCATTGCCGCAGTCACCACAGCTCTTTAAGCAGTTGTTGATGGTTGCCGGCATGGATCGTTACTATCAGATCGTGCGCTGTTTTCGCGATGAAGATCTGCGTGCTGATCGCCAACCTGAATTTACTCAGCTTGATATTGAGACTTCGTTTATGAGCGAAGAAGAGATCATCACGCTGACCGAGCAGATGATCCGTGAGCTTTTTGCCAGGGTACTAGAAGTGCCATTGCACGACCCGTTCCCACGCATGAGCTACGATGAAGCAATTGACCGTTTCGGTATCGATCGCCCTGATTTAAGAATCCCACTAGAGCTGGTTGATGTGGGTGATGTGATGGCCAATGTTGAATTCAAAGTATTTTCAGGCCCTGCGAAAGATGCCAACGGCCGTGTTGCGGCATTGCGTCTACCGGGCGGTTGTGAGTTGTCGCGTAAAGATATCGACGGCTATACAAAATACGTCTCGATCTACGGTGCAAAGGGGCTGGCCTATATCAAGATCAATGATCTTGCAGCGGGGCGTGATGGACTGCAGTCCCCCATTTTGAAGTTCCTGCCAGATGACGCAGTCAATGCCATTATTGAACGTACTGCTGCGCAGACGGGAGACTTGATATTCTTTGGCGCAGACAAAGCAGGTATCGTGAATGAAGCGCTGGGTGCGCTGCGTGTGAAACTGGGTCATGATCGTGGTCTGGTTGAGAAAGGATGGCGTCCGGTATGGGTGGTTGATTTCCCGATGTTTGAGCGTGATGAAAAGAATGATCGCTGGACCTCAATCCATCATCCATTCACCAGTCCTAAAGTGGACGATGCCGCCGCGCTGGCTGCTGATCCGGGTGGTGCAAAATCACAGGCATATGACCTTGTGTTAAATGGTACTGAAGTCGGTGGTGGTTCGATTCGTATTCACAATGTTGAGATGCAGGCGGAAGTATTGAAGCTGCTAGGTATTAGTGATGAAGAGGCGGAAGCGAAGTTTGGTTTTTTACTGGACGCACTAAAGTATGGTTGTCCGCCACATGGCGGTCTTGCGTTTGGCCTGGATCGACTGGTGATGTTGATGACCGGTTCGTCATCGATCCGTGAAGTAATCGCATTTCCTAAAACCCAGACCGCTGCCTGTGTGATGACGGATGCGCCGTCGCCAGTCGCTGATGCACAACTGAAAGAGCTGGGTGTGCGTCTGCGCAAGCCACCAGCGGCAGAAGAGAAGTAAAAAGAGGAGGCCGTTGATGGTCGTGAACGCTGCTGCTATTCAGCAATTTACTGGCTTAACTGACGACGAGTGCGCCGCGCGTATTGAAGCAGCAAAGGCTGCGCTCGGCGATCGCCTGATTATTCTGGGCCATCATTACCAGCGTGAAGAGGTGTTTCGTCACTCTGATGTGAGTGGCGACTCACTCAAACTATCGCGTGCAGCGGCAGATTCAAATGCTGACTACATCATATTCTGCGGCGTCCACTTTATGGCCGAAGTGGCGGATATTCTGTCTCGCCCCAATCAGGTCGCAATGCTGCCAGATCTTTCGGCGGGTTGTTCGATGGCTGACATGGCAAACCTCATCAAGGTTGAACGTGCATGGCAAGAGATTTCGCGTGTGCTCGATCCTGATGAGTATGTGACACCGGTGACTTATATTAATTCCGCCGCTGATCTGAAGGCCTTTTGTGGCCGTCATGGCGGTATTGTTTGCACCTCGACCAATGCGCAGCAGATTTTAGAGTGGTCGTTTGAGCGTCGCGAAAAGATCCTCTTTTTTCCCGACCAACACCTCGGCCGTAACACCGCTGCGAAGATGGGTATTCCACTGCAAGAGATGGTGGTATGGGATTTTGATCAGCCGTTTGGTGGGCTGACTAAAGAGCAGGTGAAAAATGCGAAGATGATTTTGTGGAAGGGGTTCTGCTCGGTGCATCAGATGTTTAAGCCGGAACACATTGATCGTTTTCGCGCGATGTATCCAGATGTTAAAGTGATTTCACATCCAGAGGCCTCTTATGAGGTGTGCCAGAAGTCTGATTATGTCGGTTCGACCGAGTACATTATTAATACCGTGGCAGAGTCTGCCCCCGGCACTCGCTGGTTGGTCGGCACCGAACTCAATCTTGTCACCCGTCTGCACGAACAGCATAAACACGAAGATAAATCGGTACACTTTATGTCGCCAACCGTCTGCATGTGTTCAACGATGTTCCGCGTTGATCCGCAACATCTGCTGTGGCAGCTGGAAAACCTGGTGGAAGGCAATGTTGTCAATCAAATCACAGTGCCAGCATCAGAGGCGGATGAAGCGCGTGATGCACTCAATCGAATGTTGGCGATACGTTAAAGGCAGTCTGTTTTTCTGTTGATATTGAATAACAGGGAGTGGCAATGAGCACAGATGATAATCAACCCGACTGGGGAACCCTTGCTGAGAAATTTGATCTATGGGCGCCACATATCGCACCGGTGGGTGATGCATTACTGGCGGCACTGGATGCGCAACCCGGTGAGCACATTCTTGATCTCGCATCGGGTACCGGTGAGCCAGCGCTCACATTGGCTAAGCGACAGCCATTGGTGAAAATTACCGGCACCGATGCTGCCGCTGGCATGGTGCAGGTTGCCGCGCGTAAGGCGAGCGAGCAACAACTCGATAATCTTTCATTTCAAACGATGGCCGCTGAGGCGCTGTCATTCCCTGATGATCATTTTGATCGGCTTTCCTGCCGCTTTGGGGTGATGCTGTTTGCAGATCCTGCGGCTGGATTGCAGCAGATGGTGCGTGTTCTAAAACCGGGTGGGCGTTGTGTACTAGCGGTATGGGATACATTAGCAGGGATGACCGCTGTTCACTGGACGCAGCAGGTATTTAAGAACCGCATTCCTGAATCGGAACAACCTGCGGTCGATAAAATTGTTTCGATGAGTGGCGGTGTGCTGGAGAAGCTACTAGCGCAGGCTGGTTTTGTCGGCATTGAGACACAGGTTAATCGATTCGAATATCAATTCTCTGATTTTGATGCCTATTGGCAGAACTGTGTCGACTCCGCGATTATGAAACAACAGCTGGATGCCTTAAAAACGGAGCAGCTTGATGAGGTGCGCAGTGCCTTTGCTGAGTTGGCCGCACCTTATCAAACAGCGGATGGGCTAGTGATCCCGCATGAATACCGTCTGGCGATTGCGATTAAGTAGCCACACGCTATTGTTTGAGCGTGGATAAGGCAGGGAATGCGACGTTGGTTGTTTTTGTCCCTGGTTGTGGATGATGGGGTGAACTGAATAGTTACAAAATTAATTTCTCAGGTAGAAATGTTATCTGTCGTTATTCTTTAAATGGGTGTGCGGTAAGGCTTTAATAATTGCGCTCTTTCTCACAGATTGGCTTTAAAGTGGGTGGTAGTGTGGAGATGATTTCTGGATGAGTGACTAAGGAGAATAAAGATGATCAAGCGAATTTTGGCGTTTGCATTATTAGCGGTGTTATTGGTAGTGAGCCTGCCTTCGCGTGCGGGTGATAGTGATATTGCGTTACCAGCAGGGTTTGGGCAAACGACATTTAATACGCTGGTAGAGGAGTTGGGCACCGCGGTTGCTTACAACTCAGTGGCTCCGGCTGAGTCAATGGGCATTACTGGTTTTGATATCGGCGTGGTCATCGGCGGCGTTGAACTGGATTCTACCGTGTGGAACCAGGTGGTGAGTGATGGTAGTGCGCCCTCAAGTTTGATTGTGCCGAAATTGATTGTGCGCAAAGGGCTGCCGTTTGGGGTGGATCTTGGTGTGAGTTATGTGTCGGTGCCGGGTAGTAATGTGACGATTATAGGTGGTGAGATCCGTAAAGCGTTACTTGAAGGATCAGCAGTCATGCCTGCCATTTCATTATCACTGCATACCGCTAGCTTAGATGGCGTTGATGACCTTGATATCAGTACATACGGTTTTGATGTTGGCATCAGTAAGGGGTTTGCGATGTTTACCCCTTACGCCTCTGTTGGCCAGGTCTGGTTTGATGGCAGTGAAAATACAACACTACTGACACTGCAGGATTATGATGAGTCAACGACGCGCAGCAGTGTTGGCGTAAAGATCGGTTTTATGCCAATCATGAGCCTGACATTGCAGGCTGATATGGCAGAAACGAATAGTTATAATATGAAACTTTCTCTGGACTTCTAATAACGGCTACCTGTACTGCATGCGCAGTGCAAGATGAAACGCGACATCCGGCACGGTGCTGGTGACGATGTCTTCTACGACACCGATATCCAGCGCCGTTTTAGCTGAAAACAGGATGCTGCCACCGATGTTAATCTGTACCGAATCACTGCCGAGGTTTTTCAGCGCACTATCATACATGGCGCTATGACCATCCAGTTGTGCTTTTAATACCATCCAGGGGAATAGCTCTGGTTGGTAATTTATCCCGGCATTGGCAAATCCAACGACATTCTTCTGTTGCTCATCAAGTAAATCACTGGGGCCATTGAACAGCAGGCCCCCGCCATAATTGAAGGTGTAGCGCTGATAGGTGCGTGAGGTGGTGTGGGCAAGTGAGAAGTTGAGGCCGCCGCTACCGCTCAGTTTTTCAGCTTTACCGGTGGGTAGCTTTAGACTGGCGCGCAGTGCACTGCAGACTGTTTCATCAGAATGACGGCACGCTAGTTGCCACGCGGCAGAGAGTCGGATATCACCGATGGAGCTGCTGGTGTTGAGCATACGGAACGCGGTAACGCCATTGCGACGATATTGATATTGAAGCTGGTCGTCCTGGAATTGATCGCGTTCACTGTTGGAGAAACCGAAGACGTTGTGCCAGTTGCGAATGAATCCATCCAGGGAGCCACCTCGATGGCTGATAAAAGGGATGTCGATGCCAACTTCAACCCCTTTCATACCAAAAACAGGCTGTTTAAGGCCGTGGCGAAACATCAGGTTGAGACGGTAAGTTTCACCGTCGAGGATGATCTGCTCCTGCTGGTCAACTTCTGAGATGGAGGAGCTGGTGATATCCATAATCACATTAGCGCTGCTCATACCGCTTTCCATCACGATCCCTTTTTCCAGCGGCGGTAGCCCATTAAGCTGAATCAATGGATTTTGATTGACGTTATAGAACGGCGAGGTTGCATCGGCCAGGGCTATTTGCGGCATTACTATCAATGCGGCAATGCTGATGGTACGAATGAAGATTGATTGGTTAGATGGCATGGTGGTTTTTTAGTTTGGTCTCTAAAATAGTTTATCTGGATGTGACTATTCAGCATAGTGAAAAATAAAATAGTAACTGGTCAGATTGCTGCTGATTTGTTACATCTGGATTATATAAAGAAATGAGTGTGTTGTGTGTATCATATGATGGCTTGGGTGTATTGTAGGTGTAGTGGTGGCGATGAGTGAACAAAATGAAACTCCGGTGATATTTCTGATGGGGCCGACGGCCGCCGGTAAAACTGATATTGCAGTGCAGCTGGTGGAGGCCTTGCCATGTGAGATTATCAGCGTTGATTCCGCATTGATCTATCGCGGCATGGATATCGGTACGGCTAAGCCAGATACCGAGATGTTAGCGCGAGCACCACACCGCCTGATTGATATCTGTGAGCCGACAGAGGCTTATTCGGCTGCCCGTTTTCGCAGTGATGCCTTGCTAGCGATTGAAGAAATTATCGCGCAAGGCAAAATACCGCTGCTGGTGGGCGGCACGATGCTCTATTACAGGGCGTTGAGTGAGGGGTTATCGCCACTGCCGTCGGCAGATGCGGCGGTACGGGCTCGCCTGGAGGCGGATGCTGAGCGTATAGGCTGGGGAGAGATGCATGAGCGACTGGCGCGGATTGATCCAGCATCGGCGGCGCGCATCCATCAAAATGACCCCCAACGTATTCAGCGGGCGTTAGAGGTGTATGAAATCAGTGGTCGCTCTATGACTGAGCTGACGCAGAACGATGTGCGTGAACCCTTTCCCTACCTCATTAAAAAATTGATTGTGGCACCGCCAGCACGCGCTGAGTTGCATCGCCGTATTGAGCGGCGCTTTGAACAGATGATGGCGCAAGGTTTTCTTGATGAAGTGAAGGGGTTATTTGCACGCGAAGATTTGCATACAGGCCTGCCTGCGATACGTTCAGTGGGGTATCGCCAGCTATGGATGCATTTAGCCGGAGAATGGACGCTTGATGAGGCGGTTGAACGCGGCATAATCGCCACACGGCAGCTCGCAAAGCGCCAGATCACCTGGTTACGTGCAGAGAAAGATGAGAAATGGGTTGACGGCAGTGATAAAAATGTTATGAATGTGGTCTTGAAATTGCTATCGATCGGCACTATCTAATCAATAAGCTATGGTGCATGCCTGTTACCGGCTTGTTACAATTAGATAACAATCGAGAGGGATTTTACTTTTTTCTGTGTAGAGTAAGCGTTTGCAGGAGAGCTGAAAGTCCGTCCATCAGTAGGATATAAGGAGAATAATAATGGCCAAAGGGCAATCCTTACAAGACCCTTTTTTGAATGCTTTGCGCAAGGAGCGCATCCCTGTTTCAATTTATTTAGTCAATGGAATCAAGCTACAAGGTCAGGTTGAGTCATTTGATCAATTTGTTGTGTTGCTGAAAAATTCAGTAAGCCAGATGGTTTATAAACATGCGATTTCTACCGTCGTACCCGCGCGTAATATTAAGGCATCACTGTCTGAAGAAGCTGCTTCGGATGAATGAGGTTGCGAGTTTGCAGGTGGTCGCCAGGTTGGGTGCGATTGATTGGTAGATGATATGTTTGACCGCCCACAAGGCGGTACCCGCGCAATCCTGGTTCACCTTGAACTGAGTGCGCGCGATGCGCAGGAAAGTTTAAATGAGTTTTCTGATTTAGCGGCTTCAGTGGATGTCGAGGTGACCTCGATCGTCACAGGACGGCGTAAAACGCCCGACCCTAAATATTTTGTCGGCTCCGGTAAAGCGGAAGAGATCCGAGAGCGGGTGGTGGCTGAGGAGACCGAACTGGTTCTTTTTAACCATCAGCTTTCACCGACACAGGAGCGTAATCTTGAGGCGCTCTTAAAGTGTCGAGTGGTTGATCGTTCCGGTTTGATTCTCGATATCTTTGCCATGCGTGCCAGTTCTTTTGAAGGGAAGTTGCAGGTAGAATTGGCGCAGCTTAAACATTTATCGACGCGCTTAGTCCGCGGTTGGACCCATCTTGAGCGGCAAAAGGGGGGTATTGGCCTGCGTGGGCCGGGTGAGACCCAGCTTGAGACCGATCGTCGTCTGATTGGCGCGCGCATCAAAAAACTCAATAAACGGCTGGATAAGGTGCGTAAGCAGCGTGAGTTGCGTCGCCAGACACGGCGCAAGGCGGCGGTCGTAACGATATCGCTGGTTGGGTATACCAATGCGGGTAAATCAACACTCTTTAATAGCCTGACAGGCGCTGAGGTCTATGCGGCAGATAAACTCTTTGCGACACTTGACCCTACTTTGCGTCGTGTCGAATTGCCCGCTGCGGGGCAGGTGATCCTGGCGGACACGGTGGGTTTTATTCGCCACCTGCCGCATGATCTGGTAGCGGCCTTTCGAGCCACTTTAGAAGAGACAGTTGAGGCGAACTTATTGCTGCATGTGATTGATGCACATGATGATGAGCGCCATGCTTATATGGATCAGGTGAATCGTGTATTAAAAGAAATTGGGGCGGGTGATATTCCGCAAATAGAGGTTTATAACAAAATTGATCAAGTCGATGGTGTCGTACCTCGGATTGATGTTGATAAAGAAGGTCGACCTTGTCGTGTCTGGCTTTCGGCGCAGTCAGGTGAAGGTGTTGAATTGCTGATACAGGCATTGACGCAGCACTTTCTTGAACGGAAGCAAACTCATGAGGGTGAGTCGGATGTTGGCGCCGCTTTATTGTCACCGCTTGACAGAGTATTGCAGAGTGGAGATGGCGGCTTGATTCGGCAGACACTGTTACTGGCACCTGATGCTGGACGTCTGCGCGCTCAGTTATATGAGTGGGATGTGGTGGTGGAAGAGGGAATGACAGAAGATGGTGAAGGGGTCGCCGTTGTGATTATGGCCACACCAGAATTATTGGCTTTCTTAGAAAAGCAGGAAGGTTGTTCCATCGCACCGAAAATGGATGTAAAATTGACCGGAAGTGCATAAGTCCTTGCGAGGATTTTGTGTTACCCATAGAATCTTGGAACATGTTAGATAAGAACTCAAATAAAACCGAAGCGGATGGGGAAAAATAATGGCTTGGAATGAACCGGGTGGCTCCAAGGACAATGATCCTTGGGGTGGTGGCAAGAAGAGTGACCAGGGACCTCCCGATCTTGATGAGGTGGTAAAGAAGTTTCAGGATCAGGTACGCAGCATCTTTGGCGGTAAAGGTAAAGGCAGTGGAGGTGATGGCGAAGGTAAGGGTTCTTCTTCTGGCGGCTCTGGTAGCAAGATTGGCCTTGGCGTCGTCGTGGGTGGCGCGTTATTCCTGTGGGGACTTACCGGCATCTACATTGTTGATGAAGGTAAGCGTGGCGTGGAGCTGGTTTTTGGCGCGTATAGTGAAACCACTCAGCCGGGACCACATTGGCATATGCCTGCGCCGATTTCTACTGTTGAGATTGTCGATGTATCGCAGATTCGAAACGTTGAAATTGGTTACCGCTCTGGTGCCGGTGGTGAATCATCAAAGCGTAGTGTGTTGAACGAAGCGATGATGCTGACTCAGGATGAGAACATTGTTGATGTGAATTTTGCCGTGCAGTACCGCATTAAAGATGCGCAGGATTATCTCTTTAACCTGCGTTCACCGGATGAAACCCTGCGCGAAGCGACTGAAAGTGCAGTGCGTGAAATCGTCGGTAAAAGCAAAATGGATTTCGTTCTGACCGAAGGGCGTAGCGAAATGGTGCAGAGCGCTGAAATTTTGATTCAGGCGATTCTGGATCGTTACGGTTCCGGCCTTCAGGTTACCAGTGTGAATATGCAGGATGCACAGCCACCAGAGCAAGTACAGGCGGCTTTTAGTGACGCCGTTAAAGCGCGAGAAGATGAGCAGCGAGTGAAAAATGAAGCGGAAGCCTATGCCAATGACATCTTGCCGAAAGCACGTGGTGCTGGCGCACGTATGTTTGAAGAGGCGACTGCGTATAAATCGAAGGTTGTTTCTGAGGCTGAAGGTCAAACCAGTCGTTTTTTGCAGGTACTAACTGAGTATGAAAAAGCACCTGTTGTGACACGTGAACGGATGTATCTGGATGCAATGGAAACGGTATTAAATAATACCAGCAAGGTGATGTTGGATGTTGAAGGCAGTGGTAATCTGCTCTATCTTCCACTTGACCGTATGATGGCGCCAGCAGCAGCGGTCATGCCGATGATAGAGCAGACATCACAGGCAGCGAATGCGGCACGCCAGGTAGTTGAGAATCGCGCTAGAGATCGCATGGCCGACCAGATACGTGCAAGATCAACACTGCGTAGCAGGGAGACACGATAATGGATCAGGGTAAATTAATGACAGTGGTGGTTGCGCTGATGATTACCGTGTTGGTTGGCTCATTCTGTGTATTCACGGTTGATGAGCGTGAGCGGGCGATCAAGTTTCGTCTTGGTGAAATCGTTAAAGTCGATTTTGAGCCAGGCATCTACTTTAAGTTGCCGTTAGTCAATAACGTGCGTAAATTTGATGCACGTATTGTGACGCTGGATTCCGCACCAGAACGTTATCTGACCTCTGAAAAGAAAAACGTAATCGTTGATTCATTTGTGAAGTGGAAAATTGCAGATGTCGGCACCTACTACACCGCAATGAGTGGCGATGAGCGTCAGGCCAATCTGCGTCTCTCTCAGATTATTCGAGATGGTCTGCGTGGTGAGTTTGGTAAACGTACCATCCAGGAAGTGGTCTCTGGTGAACGTGCTGAAATCATGAAGATTCTAACCGCGAATGCGGCCGCACAGGCAAAAGATTTTGGGATTGATGTGGTGGATGTACGTATCAAACGTATTGATCTCTCTGAAGATGTGAGTACTTCGGTCTTCCTGCGTATGGAAGCGGAGCGTGCACGTGTAGCAAAAGATCTGCGTTCGAAAGGTGCTGAGGCGGCGGAGCGTATTCGCGCCGATGCTGATCGTCAACGTACCATCATTATCGCTGATGCGTTTCGTGAAGCAGAGCAACTACGTGGTGAAGGTGATGGTGAAGCCGCCGCAATCTATGCTGCTGCATATACCCAGGACAGCGAGTTCTACTCTTTTTACCGCAGCCTGGACGCCTATAGAAGCTCCTTTAGAGATAAAAGCGATATTGTGGTGTTAGAGCCAGATAACGATTTCTTTAAATACTTCAAAAACTCTAAAGGCGTAGAGTAATATGGGTACCGCCCGGCAGGTCTATCTGCCGGGCAGCTTTTCCCTTCTTGATTTTATTAGTTTTTTTGGAACTTCATATAAATTATGTGGCAGGAGCTGTGGATAGCAATCGCATTGCTGTTGGTGATTGAAGGCATCATGCCGTTCATTAGCCCCAAAGGGTTACGTGAATCCCTGCTGACAATGGCAAGCCTGAGTGATCGTACGCTGCGCATTGGCGGTCTGGTTTGCATGGTAGCGGGTGTTCTGCTGCTTTATCTCGTTCGATAATAGTTTTAGCCCGCAATAGTTTCCAGCGGCTGGGTGCGCTATAATTGCGCATGCGGTTTGTTCGCCTGTTGTAGCAGCGGCATTTTCCCTTAATTGATTTGATAGATGAGTGCTTAATGGCGCTCAATGGCCAATAACGTGTCGAAAGAAAAAAATAGCTGGTTACTCCCCGAAGGGATTGATGAATTCCTGCCGCCGCAGGCCGAACGCCTGGAGCGGTTACGTCGTTCACTGCTGGATCTTTATAGCAGTTGGGGTTACGAATATGTGATTCCGCCGATGGTGGAATATCTTGAGTCACTATTAGTGGGTGCCGGTACCGAGCTGGAACTGGAAACGTTTAAACTGATCGACCAGAAGAGTGGTCGTCTGCTCGGCGTGCATGCGGACATGACACCGCAGGTAGCGCGTATCGATGCGCATCGCCTTAACCGCGCAGGGCCAACACGTCTCTGTTACCTGGATGCTGTGCTGCATACTCGTCAGGACGGCTTCTCCCGTGGCCGTTGCCCGTTGCAGGTTGGTGCAGAGTTATATGGTCATGCCGGTATTGAGAGTGATGTAGAGATCATTCACCTGATGGTGGAAACACTGCGTCTTGCCGGGCTAGATGAGATTCATATCGATCTTGGCCATGTCGGTATTTTTCGTGCACTGGCGCGTGATGCCAATCTAAGCACTGCACAGGAGGCGATGTTATTTGATGCATTGCAGCGTAAAGCGAAGCCAGAGATTGGCGAACTGCTAGCGGATGTTTGTGATGATGCGAATGCGCGTACCATGTTGCTGGCACTGGTTGATCTGAATGGCGGTGCCGAGGTGTTAAAAGAGGCGCGCGAAGTATTGAGTGGCGCGGGTAAAGAAGTATTAACGGCGATTGATACCTTGCAGCAGGTAGCTGGTTTTGCTGCACAGCGTATGGGCGAAATTTCGCTCCATTTTGATCTTGCAGAGCTGCGTGGTTACAGCTACCAGACGGGCATTGTGTTTGCCGCATTTGTACCGGGCCACGGCCAGGAAGTGGCGCGTGGTGGGCGTTATGATGATATCGGCAGCGTCTTTGGGCGCGCACGTCCGGCGACAGGCTTTAGCTCAGACCTTAAAACATTGATGCTGCTGAGCGATACGGCAGTCTCTAAACCCAGTGCAATCATTGCCTACCCTGGTGATAACAGTGAGCAGCGCGTTGCGTTGCAGGCATTTATTGCGGCGTTGCGTGAAGAGGGTGAGCGTGTGATTGAGTTTCTACCGGGACAGCAAGATGATATGAGCGCTGCCGGTTGTGACCGCAAGATTACTGGGATTAATGGTGGGTGGCAGGTAGTTGAGATTTAGGGAAAAGGGAAAAAGGAAAAAGGTAGGCGGTTAACTTTACCCCTGTACCTTTCCCCTTTTCCCTGGGTTTAATTAATTCGTTGTAAGAGAAAATCATGGGCAAAAATGTAGTCATTATCGGCACTCAATGGGGTGACGAAGGCAAGGGTAAGATTGTTGACCTGCTGACTGAGGAGGTTGCGGCAGTCGTTCGATTTCAGGGCGGACACAATGCGGGCCACACGCTGGTGATTGATGGTGAAAAGACCGTCTTGCATCTAATTCCATCGGGTATTCTGCGCAAAGGAGTGCAGTGTCTGATTGGTAACGGGGTGGTGGTTTCACCTGAGGCATTATTGAAAGAGATCAACATGCTGGAGGCGCGCAGCGTGCCGGTGCGTGAACGTCTTAAGATTAGCGCGGCCTGCCCTTTGATCCTGCCGTATCACATTGCACTGGATCAGGCACGCGAGATCGCACGTGGCAAACAGGCGATTGGCACCACCGGACGCGGTATTGGGCCAGCCTATGAAGATAAGGTTTCACGCCGTGGGCTGCGTCTGGGTGACCTGTTTCATCGCGAACGTTTTGCAGCAAAATTGGGTGAAGTGCTCGATTATCATAACTTCATGTTGCAGAACTACTATAAAGTTGAGCCAGTTGATTTTCAGAAGGTACTTGATGACGCGATGGCGATGCAGGAGATTCTTGAACCACTGATTGATGACGTACCTGAATTGATCGCGCAGTATCAAAAGCAGGGCAAGAGCATTATGTTTGAAGGTGCACAGGGCACACTGCTGGATATTGATCACGGTACCTATCCGTTTGTCACATCATCGAATACCACTGCTGGTGGTGCTGCGACCGGTAGTGGTATGGGGGTGCTCGGTTTTGACTATGTCCTCGGTATCACCAAGGCCTATACGACACGTGTTGGCTCCGGGCCATTCCCAACAGAACTGGATGACGAGGTGGGTGGGCATCTGGCTGAGCGGGGCCATGAGTTTGGTTCCACCACCGGCCGTGCACGTCGTTGTGGCTGGTTCGATGCGGTCGCACTGCGTCGTGCAGCACAGATTAATAGCGTCTCAGGGCTCTGTATCACCAAGCTGGATGTACTTGATGGGCTCGATACGATTCGCATCTGTGTCGGTTATAAATATGATGGCGTTGAGAAGCTAGTGCCGCCTGATGGTGCCGAGGCCTTCGCCAATTGCGAACCAGTCTATGTTGATATGCCGGGTTGGAGCGAGACCACCTACGGGGTGAAACGTTATGAGGATCTGCCTGCGAATGCAGTGGCCTATCTAAAGCGCATTGAAGAGGTGGTGGAGGTGTCGATTGATGTAATCTCAACCGGGCCAGATCGTGATGAGACCATGGTGCTGCGTCACCCATTTAAAGAAATAGATGATAAGTAGCGACTAAGTCATTGCTCTATCAATAAAAAGCCCCTGAGACAATGCTGTTTCAGGGGCTTTTTTGTGACGCATTACCTTACTTAGCGTCGGCGCTAGCAGTGCCGTCAGCTGGTTTGTCTTCGTTTTTCTCTGTGTCAGCTTTAGGTGTGATGGTGTTGGCCACGCGTCCGATGCCGCAAACAGTCGAGAGTGCGATTTTGTACATCTCAACGCCAGGTTTAATCATGGTATCGACGAGCCCTGGTAGTCTGGCGATGTAGTAGCCAAGCCCCAGGGTGAGTCCACCTGCGACCAATGTGGCAAAAATACCGCCACCAAGAAAAGCACTTAAGTTGTACCAGACTGCCAGCGGCGCCAGCAAAATTGAGCCGTACCACAGCGACAGCACAAACAGAAAAAAGGTGGTAACGATCAGTTGCAGCAATTTTACGACTAGAACATCTACAGTTTTCATATGCTTATATTATCCTTGCAGAGCCATTCGAGGCCTTGTGATTCGTGAAATTATTTATCAGCCCTCAATGTTCTCATATTGAGTTATGCCTGTGCAATATTTTAAGCCTGATATCCTGATTTGTTAAATTGCCAGGTGATTTTTGTTTCGACCGTACCAATGGTCACCTCTGAGTTTCTGGCTGCTCGCGTATTGATTCCATTATGAGAAAAATTATCAATGTGGCTGATTGGTGATGTTTAATCTTTTGAGGGGGATGCTTTATTGCTGTCAGCTGCAGTAGGTGGTTTATTCGCTTGCCCGACCGTTGGCTGCGTGAGTGAGAAGGCTTGCTGCTGAGAATAGGTAAGCGCCCAGCCCATCAGCCCGGCAATAACGACCGCAAAGAGCGTGATTTTGATCCTGCGGTTGCGCTGCCTGCGCATGATGTAGTTAAGAACGGCCGTTTTTTTGTTCATCTTCAACGCTCTATTGAACCGATTTCGGAAGGGAATATCATACCCTTTGTTGGCTACCTGTTCACCATCGATTACCTTTGTAGGCGGTAAAACTGGCCCAGTAACCGGGGGCTGATGAATGATCAAAGAGTTACAGAAGTCAAGCATAAAGAGGAAGTGACACCTGACGCAGAGTGTCGTTATAATCCTGTTTCCGCGTTGTGCGCTAACTCAATTGTTGAAGACTTATGTGGTTCAAAAACCTGCAGCTTTACCGTTTTACCAAACCGTTTGAATATACCTCTGAAACGCTCGAAGCAGCATTACAGACCAAACCGAGCCGCCTCTGTGGGCCGCATGAAGAGATGTGTCAGGGGTGGGGTTCACCGATGGGCCGTAAGGGTGAAATGCTGGTACATGCTGCCAATGGTTTTCTGATGATCTGTGCTACCAAAGAAGAGAAGATTCTGCCAGCCTCTGTGGTACGAGAGCATGTGAATGAGCGTGTTGAAAAGATCGAAGATACTCAGGCGCGCAAGGTGCGTAAAAAAGAGCGAGACAACCTGCGTGACGACGTGATGGCTGAGCTACTGCCACGTGCGCTTAGCCGCACCATACATACCTTTGCCTTTATCGATCCCAAAGAGGGGCTGTTAGTGGTTGATACTTCATCGGCCGGAAAGGCCGAAGAGTTCACCGCGCTGTTGCGTAAAACCCTCGGCTCATTGCCGGTGGTACCACCGACTCCGAATGAAGCACCCTATGCGGTTATGACTGAGTGGCTCACCAAAAACAGTCATCCGCCTGAGTTTGGCGTTGAAGATGAATGTGAATTGCGCGCCGCAGATATCGAAGGCAGCGTGGTGCGTTGTAAACGACTGGACCTTGGTAGCCCTGAAGTGAAACTGCATCTTAAAGAGGGCAAGCTAGTCTCCAAACTGGCGCTTAACTGGCGAGACCGGATCACCTTCGTACTGGATGAAAACTTCGCCATCAAACGTGTCCGTTTTCTGGAGATCGTTCAGGATCAGGTTGATGACGTAGAAGTAGACGATGCTGCTGCGCGCTTTGATGTCGATTTCTCAATCATGACGCTCGAACTATCACTCTTCATCAAGCAGTTATTTGAAGCCTTTGGTGGTGAAAATGTTGATGCGCTAGATGAGGCTGCTTAGCATTAAATTTTATAGGATGGGATGAGCATTTTTTGCCAGGGGGTGTTCCCCCCTAGGTATATTGCCCCGCACACCAGCCTGAAGCCCATGCCCACTGAAAGTTATATCCCCCAAGCCAGCCTGTTACATCAACGACTTCACCGATAAAAAAGAGTCCTTTTACTTGTGTGCTTTCCATTGTTTTAGATGAAAGTGCATCACAATCAACGCCGCCGATGGTTACCTCTGCGGTGCGGTAACCTTCGGTGCCATTGGGTTTGATTTTCCAGTGATGAATATAC
>UOFQ01000103.1_pt1 | contig 19831 bp, 20 predicted proteins | sample 1988961 | NCBI WGS metagenome assembly UOFQ01 (sample SAMEA4712195, study PRJEB27164) | hydrothermal vent metagenome | biome: marine basaltic hydrothermal vent biome; feature: marine hydrothermal vent; material: mineral | place: Pacific Ocean | collected 2011-06-14/2011-07-23 | depth 1719 m | reverse complement strand
CCTATCATGAGCAGATGACAGCGGCGCTCGATGCAGCGGTCTATTTTGCAGATCCCTATAGCTCATGGCAGCGTGGTTTAAATGAAAATACTAATGGGCTGTTGCGGCAATACTGGCCCAAAAGTACAGACTTCAAAAAGATCTCGTCAAATGATGTCTCGGCCGTTATCATTGATCTCAATGACCGTCCAAGAAAGAAGCTCGGTTACAAAACACCCGCAAGATTAATGGCGGAACATATGGCTGCTATCGCAGCTTAGGTGGTTATGCACTTCGGGGTTGAATCTGCCTAATGGAGAAAAAGGAAAATGGGCAATTACTCAGATTGTTTAAAATTTATTTTTCTCCTTTTTTTACGGCCACAGATAACCAATGGACCTGAGTGTTTAGATGACAAAATGAATACGTTTCATGCAGATAAAAAGTCCCCACGAACACCAATAAACAGAACACTTCTGCTCTGCCTGCCTTTACTTTTGTGTCTGAATTCGATTACCACCACCGCCAATGAAAATGAGTGGGTCTACACGGTACAGACTGGGGACAATCTGTGGGACCTGAGCATAGAACACATGGAAAGTATTAATAACTGGCGTAAGCTTCAAAAACTAAACAATGTTACCAACCCCAAACACATCCCGCCTGGCACTGAGATACGTTTTCCGCTTGCCTGGCTCAAAAACAGACCAGCGCCAGTGCGCGTGCTCGAACTGGCAGGAGAAGTAACCGCCACATCGCCACAAACAGCCACTGCTATTTTACTCAAACCGGGTATAACCCTGTTCACAGGCAATGAAATTCGCACCGGAGCTAACGGCAATGTGCTACTGGAATTTCTCGACAATTCACGACTACTGCTGCAGAAAAACAGCCATCTCATTTTCGAGAGGCAGAGTGTCTATAGCAACTCCGGAATACTGAACGCGCGTATGCGCCTCCTACGGGGGCGCGTAGAGACTGTGATTAACCCTGAGCAGAAAAATGGCACACGCTTTGAAATTCATACGCCCGCAGCAATCACTGGCGTGCGCGGCACTCAATTCCGGGTTGCCATGGAGAGTGACCAACAGACAGGCAGAACAGAAGTCATTAGCGGAAAAGTTGCTGTCAGCGGCACCGCAGGGAAAACCATCGAGGTTCCCGCCAACTTTGGTACGGTGGTCACGGTGGGTCAGCCACCATCAGTACCAAAATTGCTGCTGCCTGCTCCCGATTTATCACAGTTGCCAGCTCACAGCGAACTTTTTCCGTTGATGTTTGACTGGCCGGTAGTTGATGGCGCTAAATTTTACCGCGCCCAGATCAGCCATGCCACCGCAGCAGGTTCTCTATTGAGCGATGAAGCAGCACTGACAAAACCACAGTTACACGCAGTTGAACTCCCTGATGGTGATTACCTGATACGTGTGCGAGCGGTCGATGCCGATGGACTTGAAGGTTTTAATGCAGAACATCAATTTAGGCTTGTGGTACCCATCGAACCACCACGGCTGATGACACCACTACACGCTGTTAAAACGGGCAAACAGCCGCCCACTTTTCACTGGGAAACAGCAAAAAATGCTGCAACCTATCATCTCCAGCTATCAACCAGCAGTGATTTTTCTGCGCCACTCATCGATATTTCAAACCACTCGGGTACCAGGCTAAACATCGAACAGACACTTGACCCTGGAACATACTACTGGCGCGTCGCCAGCCACACTGCATTCGGCAAACAGAGCGCATTTAGCCCGGCACAGTCATTCAGCCTGCAATCTGAATCTGGTTTTGCATGGATGCTATTCTTTCTCCCACTGATACTGCTGCTATGACAGTAACCTCCGTATCACGCGGGCGGATTGAGAAAACGCTCATATCACTGGGGCTAATCGCGCTATCACTTATGCTGGTCTATACTCAATGGTTGCAGAAGTGGGATCACGTTATTTATGACACTCATCTAAAACAGTGGTCTCATCCTGCGCCAGACGATATCGTCATTATTGCCATCGACAAAAAAAGTCTGGCAAAACTTGGCCGCTGGCCCTGGTCGCGCCAGGTTCACGCCAGGCTAATCGATATTCTTCATCAGGCGGGCAGCAAGGCAGTCGCCCTTAACATTATTTTTTCGGAATCTGACCAGTCAGATCACCGTGCGGATCACATCCTGGCAGATGCCCTTCGTCAACACGGCCGTGTCGTGCTTCCCGTACTACCGGAACAGGATCAGCTCCATGCTCAACTGACGGAAACCCTGCCTATCCCGATATTAGCAGCCGCCGCCGCACGCCTCGGCCATGTCGATATGGAGCTGGATGAAGATGGCGTCAACCGTCACATGTTTCTCAAGGCAGGTCTGGGCAGCGCGAAATGGCCCCAGCTTGCCGTCGCCATGTTAGAACTCGAAGGCATTAATACCACACCATCGTTTAATGGCCATCCGCCCAACCCAAACCTGGTTAATACCTGGGTACGCGACTACGGTGCCCTGCTACCTTATGCTGGTCCACCCGGACACTTTCAACGGATCTCTTATGCCGATGTCGTGCTGGGCAATGTTCCAGCGGAGACTTTTCGCAACAAGTTTGTACTGGTCGGTGCCACCGCCGCCGGATTGGGCGATGCCCTGCCGACACCTGTTTCTGGCTTCGGCCAGGCAATGCCGGGAGTGGAAATTCAGGCCAACATTCTGGACAGCCTGCGTCATAATAGATCGGTGCAACCGCTGGGGCTTCCCTGGCAATTTCTGTTAACAGGGGTTCTGGTACTCTCCAGCCTGTTTTTGTATGCACGCCTCTCTCCTGGTGGTTCACTGCTGGTGACCGCTGGCCTGCTGGCCCTGCCACTGGTTTTCAGCATTGTGCTATTGAGAGAGCAGCACTTATGGTTCCCCCCCTCCGCCGCCTTGCTTGGCCTCGGCCTCAGCTACCCTTTGTGGAGTTGGCGTCGCCTCGTGGCTGCGACACGCTCACTGTTGGCACAAAAAGAACGTGCCCAGGTCACGCTACACTCGATCGGGGATGCAGTGATTGCTACCGACGCTCAAGGCGTTGTGGAGTACATCAACCCGGCCGCAGAATCGCTCACGGGGTGGACAGGCAAGCAGGCTCAGGGGCGCGCTATCAATACACTGTTTCATGTGGTCAACGAGCAGAGCCGTGAAGATATCACCGACCCGGTTTCACGCTGCCTTCAGGCAGGTCGCAGCATTACTTACCCTGACCATAGCGCCGTACTGAGCCGCGATGGCAGTGAAGAACGAGCCATCCGCGCCACTGCCTCGCCTATCCGCAATCAGCAGGGAGATGTGCTTGGTGCTGTAATCGTCTTCAACGATGTCACTGAAACACGTCGCATGGCGCAACAGATGGAGTATCAGGCCACTCATGATGCACTCACCGAACTGCCCAACCGAATATTGCTTCAGGTGCAGTTACAGGGAGCAATCGAGCGCTCAATCCGCAGTGAGTTACAACTTGTTTTGTTGTTTGTTGACCTTGATCGTTTTAAATCCGTCAATGATGCCTTCGGTCATACGATCGGAGACTCTCTGTTAAAGGCTGCCGGAATGCGGCTCAAGGATTGCAGTCGCAAAATTGATATGGTCGCCCGCTTCGGCGGCGACGAATTCGTCATCGTCCTGGAGAACATCCATCACGAAGCTCAGGTGACCTCAATCGCAGCTAAAGTACAAAAAACACTGGAACAACCCTACATGATTGAAGAACGGGAATGTTTCATCACTGCCAGCATCGGCATCAGCCTGTTCCCCAAAGATGGCCAGGATGCCGAAACCTTATTAAAAAATGCCGATGCGGCGATGTACCGGGCCAAAGAAAAAGGTCGTAACATTGCACAGTATTACTCTGAAGAGATGAACATTCACTCAAAGGAGAGGCTGCTTCTGGAACACGAACTGCGGCATGCGATGGAACGTAATCAACTGGTATTGCATTACCAGCCTCAGGTGGATCTCAAAACAGGAAAAGTGCTCGCTGTTGAGGCACTGTTGCGCTGGCAACACCCTCACCTCGGCCTCATTGCACCCGCAGAGTTTATCTCGCTTGCCGAAGAGACAGGACTCATTGTTCCTATCGGCCAGTGGGTCGTTCAAACGGCAACCACGCAGGCCAAAGCCTGGCAAACCGAAGGTCTACCACCGCTACGAGTGGCGATTAATCTCTCCCCTCGCCAGTTCATGGAACAAAGGATAACCGGCATGATTGCCGACATTCTGCAGCGGAGTGGGCTAGAACCTTGCTATCTGGAACTAGAGATCACGGAAAATTTAATCATGAAAGATCTGGAAAATGCCGTTGCTACCCTTCAAATTCTGAAATCGATGGGAGTACAACTAGCCATCGATGATTTCGGCACCGGCTACTCCTCGTTAAGCAATCTGAAACGCTTTCCGATAGACCGTTTAAAAATTGACCAGTCATTCGTTCGTGATATCGCCACCAATCCGGATGATGCCGCCATCACACTAGCCATCATCGCCATGGCTCGCAGCATGAAGCTCAAAGTCATCGCCGAAGGTGTTGAAACTGAGGAGCAGCTTAACTATCTCAAATCACATGCCTGCGATGAAATGCAAGGTTATTACTTTAGCCCACCGCTACCTGCTGACAAAATAGCGGCCATATTAAAAGCGCATTGAAGCGGGCTCATCATCAAGATCATTTCCATTCCTAAGTTGCATCCTGGCTCTTTAATGCCATAATCAAACCATGCCGCTAACCTACACAAAATATCTGCAGGTTGATGCGTTGCTGAAACTTCAGCAACCACTATCGGATGACCCAGAACATGATGAAATGTTGTTTATCATCACCCACCAGGTCTATGAACTATGGTTTAAACAGATTATCCATGAACTGGCTGACTTTCAATCCTCGCTGACTCAACAAAACCTGCCAACTGCGATGCGCAACCTGAAGCGCGTACTGCATATCCTCAAAGTACTCGTCGCCCAGATGGATATCATCGAAACCCTTAGCCCGGTTTCCTTTCGTGCCTTTCGTGACCGCCTTGAAAACGCCAGTGGCTTTCAATCAGCACAGTTTCGTGAGATCGAATTTATCCTCGGCAGACGAAACGCTAATGTGCTTGTTCATTACCCGCAAGGTGAAGAGATACGCAACCGCCTTGAGTCGTTGTTGCATCAGCCATCATTGTGGGATGTCTTTCTACGCTGCATCCATACGAGTGGCTATGAAATTCCAGCGACAGAACTGGAGCGTGATGTATCAAGGCCACCAGAGCCCAGTGATCCGGTACAGCAGCAGTTACTCAAGATCTATCAAAATGAACCACTCCTGACTCAGCTCTGTGAGCAGATGATCGACCTTGATGAAGGACTGCAGGAGTGGCGTTACCGACATGTCAAGATGGTCGAACGCACCATTGGCAATAAAATTGGCAGTGGCGGCTCCAGTGGCGTTGATTACCTCTATAAAACTCTACTCGCCCCACTATTCCCTGATCTTTGGGCCATTCGTAACAAACTTTAAAACATGCAGAAACAACTTTCTGTTGCTGACTTCCAACAAGCGATCAACCCGATTGCACACCACTACAGCCAGTTTCAGGTAGGTAAACGTCTGTTACTAACCGGCCATTCACACCAGGCATGGCCTGATGTTGCATTAGAAGGCATCAAAGAGGCGTGGCAAGACGCAGCAATACACCTTGACGACAAGTGGCAATTCGCCTTTGATAAGGCACGCCAGGTAGAACAGGGCTTTGCTCGGCTGTTAAATGACAGTGATGGTGACTACGCCCTTGCTGAGAACACCCATAGCTTAATTGTTCGTTTTCTCTCAGCGCTTGATCTCAAAAACCGCCCCAGACTGGTCACCAGCGATAGTGAGTTCTACTCAATCCGCCGACAGTTAGAGCGACTGGCAGAAGAAGGCATCGAGGTTATTCGTGTCGCGAGTCTGCCACATGCGACCTTTGCTGAACGGTTAACATCTCAGGTCAATGACAATACAGCGGCAGTGCTAGTCTCATCTGTCTTTTATAATAGTGGGCAGATATGCGACCATCTTAACGAGGTGATGGAAGCCTGCGAACAACGGGGGGCAGCGTTGCTCGTTGATACCTACCATCACCTCAACGTGGTACCGTTTGATATCACCCCACAAGGGTTACAGCAGGCCTATATCGTTGGCGGTGGGTATAAATACTGCCAACTCGGTGAAGGCAACTGTTTCCTGAGGATTCCACCTCAGTGCCAGCTGCGTCCTGTGATTACCGGCTGGTATGCCGATTTTGAATCATTAGATAAAGGCAATAACCATCAGGTTAACTATAGCAACGACGGGCAGCGTTTTGCCGGGGCCACCTATGACCCAACCAGCCACTACCGTGCGGCGAAGGTCTTCTCATTTTTTGATAGACATGGGCTTCACCCCTGTCTCTTACGTGAAATCAACCAACATCAAACAACGCAGTTACTAGAGCGGTTTGATGCACTAAACCTCCCTGAGGCGTTAATCAAGCGAGACCATTTAATGCTGCCTGCAGAACGCGCTGGCTTTATCTCATTTAAATCGACTCATGCTGCGATGATTGCCAGTGAGTTACATAATCAAAAGGTTTTTTGTGACCACCGCGGTGATATTTTAAGGATTGGCCCAGCCCCCTACCTCAGTGCTCGCCAACTAAACCACGCAATGGATATCTTTGCAGCGGTCACTAAAAAGGTAGCCCTTCAATTAAAGTTTATGAATTAAGTAATAAAGGAATAGTACTTATATGACAACAGAAAAAAATATCATCGAGTATATTCGTGGCATTCCAAAGGTAGAACTTCACCTCCATATTGAAGGGAGTTTTGAACCTGAACTGGTATTTAAAATTGCGCAACGAAATCAGTTAAGCGTAAAAATTGAGAAGCCTGCACCACAAAATGATGCAGAGATAGAGACCATTAAAAAGCTCTCTCAGAAGGCGTTGGATATTGGTGCTGAATGGATTCAAGGTGACGATGGCAGCATCAAAGTGATGTTCGAGAGCGCCGAGCAACTCTCACAGGCTTATCACTTCGATAACCTGCAAGAGTTCCTCGATATCTACTATGCGGGTATGAATGTGCTGCAATCAGAACAGGATTTTTATGACCTCACCATGGCTTACCTCGAAAAATGTCATACACAAAATATTTTACACACCGAGATTTTTTTCGATCCACAAGGCCACACCTGTCGTGGCATCCGCTTTGAGACGGTGATTAATGGCATTAGTCGAGCGCTCGATGATGGTGAAAAAAAGTTTGGCATCAGTAGTGGTTTGATCATGAGCTACCTGCGCCATCTTAGTGAAGAAGATGCGATTAATACCTGGCAAGCAGCACAACCACACCTGGATAAATTTATCGCGGTTGGCCTGGATAGCGCTGAACTTGGCCACCCACCCTCAAAATTCAAAAATGTCTTTGCGATGGCCAGAGCAGCCAATAAAAAGGTGGTTTGTCATGCGGGTGAAGAAGGTCCGCCAGAGTATATCTGGCAGGCGCTCGACCTGCTTGAGGTCGACAGGGTAGATCACGGCAATCGCTCACTTGAGGATGATGCATTAGTGAGCCGTTTAGTAAGCGATGAAATGACCTTAACCGTCTGCCCGTTGAGTAATAACAAGCTGCAGGTCGTTACCGAGATGAGTGCGCACCCACTTAAAACAATGTTAAACCATGGCTTGAAGGTCACCGTTCATTCAGATGATCCCGCCTATTTCGGTGGTTATATCAATGAGAACTTTGCAGCCGTGCAGCAGGCGCTGGGGTTATCCAGAGATGATATCTACCGCCTGGTACTTAACGCGATCGATGGAAGCTTTATGCCTGAGAAACAAAAGCCCTCGCTGCGCGCTAAGGTTGATGCCTATCACAAAGCAGTGTTAGAAAATGAAAAGTGTTGAAGGAAGCGAACTATTCAGGATTGTTGGGCAGTCAGAGAAGAGTTAAGCTGGCCACTAACATGTTGGCTAGCCAACACCACTACCGCTTGATTTTGATCAAGGTCATGATCAGGGTCATGATCAATCTGGGAAATACCACTCTCTCTCTTCTCGAAACCAGGCTTACCGGACACTGGCTGGTTCTCAGTCTGTACGCAGGCTGAGGCAGTAGTAATCAATAAACCAGTAAAGAGTATTTTCATTATCTGGGTAACGTAGCAAAATCTACGAAAAAAATAAAACTTTATCGATGATTTTCCCTATAACACTGATTTAGGCACATCTTAGCCATTAAATCCTTCAATATGAGTGGGGAATTTCACCCAATAGTCTAAAAAGCTGACCATCACAGTTGGCTATTTGTAATTATTCAGCACAGTAGAAAATAAGCATGTAGTTACGGCTATTTTAGTTTTGATTTAAGCTCTGCAAATGGGCTGAAAGTCGCCGCATCGCCTTTGGTACCACCCGTGCCGGTATTGCCCTGATGCGCCTCAAGCTGACGCTGGTGTTCATTATCGTGACAGTAGATACATAACAACTCCCAGTTAGAACCGTCCGCAGGATTATTATCATGGTTATGGTCGCGATGGTGAACCGTTAGTTCCTGCAAATTAATACGGTCAAACTCACGGCAGCAGCGACCACAGATATGTGGGTACATCTTGAGCGCCTTTTCACGATAGCCCTTATCCCCCTGCTCTCGTGCCCGACGCGAATCAGCAACCACCTGGTTCAGCTTATCATTATCTAGTTTAGCCATTATCAGTCTCGCTTTGATGAGGGGTGAATTCTACAGTTGATAAAAGCGCTATGCCCGCGACATAAATTTACCGCTAGCCGTATTGATCTTAATCACCTCGCCATTGGTCAGGTACTCTGGTACCTGGATCTCAATCCCGGTAGAGAGCGTTGCCGGTTTGGTACGGCTGGTAGCACTCGCCCCTTTAATCCCCGGTGCCGTCTCAGTAATCGCTAGCTCAACCGTCTGCGGTAATTCAATCCCCACCAGCTCATCATCAATCAACATCGCCACCATCCCTTCAAGCTGGTCAGTGATGTAACCCGCCACATCACTCAACTCATCGCTATTCATGGTGAACTGCTGAAAATCTTCGGTATCCATAAACACATAATCATCACCATCCATATAAGAGAACTGCACGCTGCGTCTCATCATGTCGACAGTTTTAAGGAAATCGTCCCCTTTGAAGGTCTGCTCCAGTTTCTGTTTAGTGCGGGCATGATTAAAACGCACCTTATATAACGTCGATGCACCACGTGCCGAAGGATTTTGCACATCGATGTTAATCGCAATATAGGGTTGATCGTTAATCTCAACCACCGACCCTTTTTTTAAATCACTCGCTTTTGGCATACCACTACTCTACTTAAAAACTATTTAAGACCCATCATCACAAGATGATAAATCGAACGACATATTTTTATCCACACCACTTCCGCTTATTGAACCGTGATTACGCCGCAGGTGTATCAAACTGAAAATTAGGGGTTGAGTTAGAGATTTCAAGTTCGGCCTCGTTCATATCCGCCTCAACACCGGCAAACAGCGGTGTGCTTAGGTAGCGCTCACCCGTATCCGGCAACATACAGAGAATATTACTGCCCTTAGGTGCCTTTTTCGCCACCTCAAGTGCTGCCGCTAACGTACCACCAGCGCTAATACCAACAAAGATCCCCTCTTTAGTCGCTAACTCCTTAGCGCAGCGGATCGCATCGGCACCATCAACCAGCAGCATCTCATCAATCATATCAGCGCTAACGCTATCAGCGGTAAGCTTGGAGATAAAGTCTGGTGTCCAACCCTGCATCGGATGCGGGGTAAAACCAGGGTGACTAACAGGGTTGCCCTTTTCATCAATCTCCTGAGCCGTGCCACTACTCACAAGAGCCGCATTTTTAGGCTCACATACCACAATACGGGTATTAGGACTTTCAGCCTTAAGTACACGTGAAACACCTTTCAGGGTGCCACCAGTACCGTAACCAGTGACCCAGTAATCAAGTTTTTCATCATCGAAGTCATTCAAAATTTCACGTGCGGTTGTCTGTGAATGGTAATCAGCATTGGCTTCATTTTCAAACTGACGGCACAGGAACCAGCCATGCTCTTCAGCCAGTTCCACCGCCTTGGCGAGCATCCCACTGCCCTTTTTAGGTGCTGGTGTTAGCACCACCTGCGCACCAAGAAAGCGCATCAATTTACGTCGCTCAATACTAAAACTCTCCGCCATAGTCACTACCAGTGGATATCCTTTCTGTGCACAGACCATGGCCAGTCCAATCCCGGTATTACCGCTGGTCGCTTCAATAACCGTCTGGCCAGGTTTTAGTGCGCCACTCTTTTCAGCGGCCTCAATCACACCAATCGCGAGACGATCTTTGACCGAGCCCATCGGATTAAATGCCTCGATTTTTGCGTATAGATTCACCCCTTCAGGGCCTAATTTATTAATTTTTACCACCGGTGTATTACCGATGGTTTCCAGGATAGAGCTATATTTATTGCTCATATTGGCCTCCTTGCAGCTTGATTAATATGCGAGATAGAATAGTTAGTTAACGTCATTATGGCTCAAGCTTACCTCTGTGCGCATGATTTACCAACTTTTCTACTGAGAGACCTTTGTACGATTGTTTTTTTACCCTCTGGCGGCGTTAAAAGCGGTCTCAATCGATCATTGATAGCGATAAACTTCCTCATTCCGTGCGCTTTTGCCTCGCCTAAAGCACCGACTGTTGGTGCCAGAGAACAAAATCACTGCTCGTACAAAGATATCACTGAATAAAAATCAGGACTTTCATCCACCAGCTTAACCACTCGATTGATGACCATTAGCCGCAATGTTTTTTATCGCATAAAAAAACGCAATGCCAGAAAGTGCCGCAATCACATGTTTGAGGCTATGACCACTCATGCCGATCAATTCATATAGTTGATAATCAAAATATTCACTCACCTTCGCTGCAAAATAGACAGTAATCACCGCCCATACACTCGCGGTGTTATAGCTCGCGGTAGGAAACATCAGGACAACGGCAGGAATTAACAGCATCGGCAAGAACTGAATCATCGCGTAAAAACGTAAATCACCCGCACCGATAGACTCCGTATAGTCCCAATAAAATACCGACGCAATACCAACCATGACCAGCGGCCATAGCAATAGAGACCCTGTTCTTTTGCCCAGATGCATCGACAACACAAAGGTAAAAAAGGCCATAAAGGCGATTGTCATGGGTAGCCTGTCCCATACCAATGTACTGTTTGATGGTGAAAGGTGATAATAACCTGAGCCAATACCGGTAAAAAACAGGCCGATAAAAAATAGCCAGGAGACTGTTTTCACCACGCCCTCAAGACTTTCCTTATCCAGTCGTCTCATCGCAACCAGGCCATATAAACCGGCAATCATAAACGGTAAATTAGAAAGTACATTCCAGAAATTCGCAATTCCCCATAAAGTATTCGTATCAGAAAAACGGTGGTATGCAAGATCCTGTGGAATGGGTTCAACCATAAAAACAACTGCAATAGCAGCGATAATCAGACCGACAACTGTTTTGATTTTATTGCTGTGATTCAAAATCTGGCACCCTCGGATAAAGCAAACATCGAAACCCTTTCACAATAACTTATTCCCTTCTTGAACCCGAGACCCTGTGCCTCAGTATTCACTTGATTCTCCATCACAGATGTTAACTGTCGCGGCCGAATCGATCATAAACCCTGAACAAGCAGCTTAGCACCGGGAGTTCCAAACAGCTCGCTGAACGCCGGGCTTGTTTTCTCGGAGAACACCTTGAATCCGTTGCGTTCAAATGCTTGTTGACCAGGCTTATTACCCATCAGGCACAGGATCTGTGCCCGTTTAAAGCCTTTCTTCTGCCCCTCTCCAAGGACGTGCCTGAACAGACGATCAAGCAACCCTTTGCCACGAAATTTTGGCAGGACAGCAACATTTTCGATCCCCCAGGTATCGGGCAGATCCTCGGGAAACCCTAACGCTGCAATCGTGAGACGATCGAGGACTTCGGCCAGACGTTCTTCGGAATAGTTGAATTCTTGTTTCGCAACACCAAGTTCCAATTCGGCCAAAATAGGAGAACCCTCAGCCATTGGCGCGAACCCACACATGGCAGCGGCAGGCACCCCGTCCACCTCGGCAATCCAGAAGTTCGCAACGTGGGACCAGGGCAGAGCCGTGATTTGAGACATGCGCTCCAACAATATTCGTGTTCGCGCTTCAGGTTCATGGAAAATCACGCTCCAGGGCGACTCGACGAGGTGAGAACGTGCAGCCGTAAACATCACCCAACCAAGGAAAGGGATGTCTTTGTTCTGCGCAGGTCGAATCTTCACTTGCACCATAGCCTGCTTAATTGAACCCGTTCTTCATCTCAATCGAAACACTGTCGAGGAACCTGCTTGCCTGATAGCTATGGTTATAAGTAGGAAGATCAAGTGCTATTTTTTTTTGCATGCTGGGTATTTTTATCTTCTATACGGAGGAGGCACTATATAAATAGTAGAGAATGAATCTTGACGTGTCAATATGATATCCTCCTCTCTTTCTTGTTTGTATAATTTGTGAGTAAATTCCTATTTTTAAACTGGTTATTGGCTATAGTAGAAACCAATCGAATGCTGAAAAGCGAATTAATCATCTTATGTTGCTTAGCATTGTTATTCGCCAAAATTAGCACCGACATAGATTTAACTATCATTACAAAAAAATACAACTATTTAATAACGTAAGTTTTGTAGAAATAAAGACTGATTAATACATGCTGTTTTGTACGAATCAGTCCATATATTCATGGATATCTCATATGAAAAGATTATTACTGATATTTCGAACAATTTTTATTGCTGGGCTTGTTGCGGGAAGCACGGCAGCATACGCCGCTAAACCAGTGATCTTTTTTTCTGATCTAATATCAGCGCCTAAAAGCGGATGGGATTCATCCGAACCAGACAAAGGTGCAATCGTCACGATTTGGGGGCGTAATTTTGGAACACAAAGGGGCAGCAGCCACGTCACGGTTAATGGCATCAAACTAACAGCTGAATCAGATTATAAAGACACCTGGGCAAAAACAAACAATCCTGTGCCCTTTTTACAAACCATTACTTTTCAATTAAACAGTAGTATGTCTGATGGTGACGGAACCATTTCCGTTAACGTCAATGAGAACACATCCAATACCATTCCATTTCGTATTAATACCATTGGTTCAATTTATTTCATTGATGTGAATGCCTCAGGAGGAACCGGTACTTTATCAGACCCATGGTCAGATTTAAGTGATTTTATCGATGAAATGCAACCTGGTGATGTCGGTTATTTCAGGGAAGGGACTTATGATGAAATTTACAATGGTGGTAAATCGAATATCTGGGTACGTAAATCAGAAACGTGGGGAACGGCTCAAGATCCCATTGGATTCATAGGCTACCCCAATGAAGTCGCCATGTTTGATTCCTGGGAAAATGGCAATGAGTCAAATTTCAATAAAAGCGTCATCGTTGAAGCATATTATATGACCGTTGCAAAACTGGCCACTAGAGCTTACTCACGCGGTATTCAGGTTGGCCGCTACGGCAGAATTATCGGCAATGATGCCATTGGTGTGCTGAAGGTAATAGGTGGCGCAGGAATCATTCACACAGGTTCTGATGGTGTAAAAATATTAGGCAATGCAGTACATGGTGGACGCTCTAAACACCGGCTTGACCATTCTATTTATGTTGATGGTTGCCAGGAGCTGGCTGCCAATGAAATTGCTTACAATTACTCCTATGACAACCTGATTGATCGCGGGCCACACTTAGTCGATAACCATCAACAGAATAGATGTAGTTCGGATGTTTATCAAAAATCAAACCATTGGCACAATAATCTGATTTCATGTGAAGCTGATGCAAGCCGGGGCATTGGGATTTATGACCTCTCCTGGGACAAAGGTGAAGCCAACGAACCAGATCCAGCTTACGTATATAACAATATATTAGTGGGTTGTGGCGATGGATGGAATGGCGCAATGTATCATTCAAATGGTCATGCCGTTTTTTATAACAATATTCTTTTTAACAACCAGGGAAAAGGAATTCAGCTACATGATAATTCAAGAGTGTTAAGTTCAAAAGCGATCAACAACATTATCGTCAATACGACAAATGATGAGTACGTAACAGGAGATCGACACACCTTTGATAGTAATTCCTATTTCGGTGGGCCTGCAGACTCTATTCCCTCATCAGACACTAACGCAATTGTGACAGACCCTATGATTACAGTGGATTCAACTGCCTACAATCCGGTTATCATTGATCAAGACAGCCCTATCATTGGCAAGGGCTCATCTTTAGTCTCCGCCCTTGTAACAAAAGATTTTTTTGGTACTAAACAGATTGGTAGTTACAATATTGGTTCAGTGGGAAACGTTGTTATGCCACCAATGCCACCAACCATGGAGCTTATTGATATGAGAAATTCTGACTAAGCTATCAGGCTATTGAAAGCGCTAGCCCCCACCCTCCCTCAATTACTGGGTCACTATTTTTCATTAGTAATTTCAGGTTGGTTATAAATATTGAAGAGGCTTCTAGGGGTTGAAATGCCCCATAAATTTTACTTCCTCAATAGCTTCCATGAAAGGTTTAAGTCTCTCTTCTTCCATAAATGCTTCGCTTGCCTTTTTAGCATTTTGTAAAGTATCCCATTTAACAATATCTGCAAATACCCTACCATCATCAATAGGGTTTAGAGCTTCAATTTCTTTGAAGCCATCAAAACTTTTTAGCACTTCTTTTATGGATTTTCTTATTGTCACCATTTCTGTTATTGACTCTTCTTTGACAGTAAATATTGCAATTTCAATTACATATTCAGTATTTGGCATTTTATCTCACTCTTCAAGTTAAGGAAGTATCATTATAAATAAGTGTTCCTGACGCCGTACTGTCAGGTACAGCTATTTGTTAAGCTTTTTATTTAATTTTCTCCCAAAAAGACATATCTATCGATCCAGGTTCAATAAACTCAATATACTGTAATGTAAACTTATTATTCATCCATTTACCACATATTTCTTCTGCTTTTTCTTTTGTGGTAGCAAACGATAAATCGACATATAGGCCGTCTTTTCCTTTTAATACTGCATGGCCAAGAAAACCATCCTCTTTCGATAGAAAGTTTTTATCTGCTGCATCCGCAGCTTTTAACATTTCGATTTCTGATACCCCGTCTTTAAGCTTGAATATGCCAAACTCCATGCCAGCAAAACTAGAAATATTACTTAGTGACTGTAAACTCATAATGCTTTCCTATATTTTTAAATGAGAAAGTATTGTATCTGCTTGTTACTGACACCGTACTGTCAGTAGCAATTAAACGTACGATTGCGTAACGTCATGGCCTGTCTGGCGTATATTGATCTGAATCCGACCCGGAATGGCAAAGACGCCCGAAGCATCAAAACATACTAGTATCAAAAAGCGCATCGCTCAGGCTCAAACAGCCCATATTGCTAATCATCCACAACAGCAGTCGAAAGGTCTGTTTCCGTTTGTTGGTAACCCACGTGATGAGATGCCATCTGGATTAGCGTTTAAATTAACGGACTATCTTGAACTGGTGGACTGGAGTGGCCGTATTCTTCGTAAAGACAAGCGGGGAACCTGCTTACCTAATAATCCGTTTAATTCTGAAAAATCACTCTTCAAAGCTGCGGATTTTCAATAATCCCCCGCGATTCTCTACCATTTAAAACTAATGGCGCAATCCAGATCTATTTTTTTATGATGCTGGTTTTTTATATTTTGGGTGCCTTCTTTACTACTAAAACGGGGGAACTTCATGTCCGAGTTGAAGCACCTTCTTAGGTGATTTTTATCAAAGTGTTTTCCATGCAGCATATAGCAGAACAAAGGTTCCCAACAATGAAGTTAATGCACCGATCGAGTTTCCGAAATAAACCATCTTGGCGGGCAGCGAACCTCTATATATCAACCCCCTATGGCCAATGATTGGCCCCAGATACAAGGCAAACGAAAATGCATAGCCGGAAACAATGAATAGCACAGCAATAGACCACATGATTTTTAGGCCGACGTTTAGCTGTGAAAGGATTGGCACAAGAGAAAACATCAATATAGCGCCCACTGTCAAGGCAGAATGGGCGACGCGCCATGCAAAAACAACTCTTTCTGCTTCTTTTTTTAATATTGCCTTGCCATAAGGAATGCCAGCTAGTAAAGCTAGCAATAATATTATTACCCCATGAAACAAGAGATGTCGTGCTGGTTCTTCCATTATAATGCTCACCTAATAAAGTATAACTGCTATATAATACTTCCATTCCTTACATTACTATGAGGAATGGGAGACCTAACACCATCCATTTTTCATCCTAATACCTATTATTTTTTATTTTGTAGCTGCATCTTTGCTATTGGTACTACCAAGATTTTTTGCCAGGTCTACTATTTTATCCGCCACTACAAAAGATTGCATATCAAAACTGCCTGAACCAGTTCGACTAAATGCCGTTTCACTTGAAATATTCCACTGAAATGCATTAATAATATCCTCCGCAGTAACTTTTTCTCGTATCAGATCAGAATCACCATATTTTTTCATAAAAAATTTACCGAAATTTATAGCATGTTTTCGTTCAGCTCTTTTTAATCTCTCGTGAATGTAAGCCTTGGATAATTTAAATGAATACGTAGCTACTGCACTTGGCACACTAAAAAGAACCAAACCTTTTAACAAAAGAACTATTTCAATATATGTAGTTGATACATTTTCCAACTTAATTCTTTGTAACAGCGAATCATACATATCCCAGGCAGTATACCCAGAAAGACCGACTGCAATAACCCCTACACTTAACCAAAACCACTCCCACCTTTTCAAGCGATTAAACATAGTTTCTAAATGCTCATCGGCATCATCGAATTCCATTCCCAAATTTTCTTCTAATTCTTTAGGCATTTTTCTATCATCCTTTTTATTTATATTACATTCCTATAATAACTACTACATTTATCCGTTCTTTTTTTCGTGCTGAATATTTTTATATTTTGGATGTCTTCTTTATTTTTGAATTAAAATTTTCCGCTTTCATTTTTCCATTTGTTTCCAGGAGGAATAGTTTCCGTCGTATCCCAATGCTCTACAATTTCCCCATCCTTTAAGCGATATAGATCAAAGAAAGAGGATGGTACTTGATTAGCGTGACCTTCACAAACAGACAGAACAAAACTCCCTTCCGCTAGAAGTCGATGGGATTTTTCATACCTGATTGAAATTGAATCATTGTCGATGAATTTTGATAGTGCACCACTCAGTGGTGCCAGATCATTGCCAAAGCACGGATTATGCTCTCTATACAGTTTATGGTTTATGTAATCACCTAACTTTTCGATACGACCACAAATAAGTACGTCGTCAACAAATGACTGGATCACCATGCGATTGCTTTCTGTCATTTCATGATCAGTCACTTCTGTTTCACCATCAACCATTGTGTAACCAGAAGCATTAGGCCCTAGTCTTTTTTGAATATTATCCCAATGCTCAACTGCTTGACCGTCTTCAAAGCGAAAAATTTCGAAGCCTATATTTCGTGTGGAAAAGTCATATTCAGTATGGGCGAATACAAAATCATCATCTTCAAAAATTCGTACAATATTCACGCGAGGAGATGTTTTAGATAGGCGCTTAAATAGTTCTGCTAACCCTTCGCTACCTTCATGAGTCTGCGGGTTATGTTGAATATATTTTTTTTCGTTTACGACAGATATGGATTCTGGATCACCGGTCTCGATGCCTTTCAATAATTTACATATCAGTTCTTTTTTGTTTGAGATCATTGATAATATCTATGAAATTTTTGATAGCTAACGTTGAGTTCAGCGGCGATGTACATTGCCTGCTGGAACATTATGTTATATTTATTTTTCTCGATGCTTCCAGTGATTTGGTTCTCTATGTAAATTTGAAACTGAAATTATTAGTATTTCGCTTTTTAAAATAGAGTAAATCAAACCATAGGGAAATTTTGCTGTCTGACAACGCTTAGTATTTTTTGAAAGTGGATGCCATGCATGGGGAAAGCTAGCTACATTATTAATTAGGCATCCTTTATCAACTCACCTAGCAACCACTCGCGAAAAAGTTCTACTTTCCGACTGCTTTCATGAGGCGATGTGGCCAACATATAATACGTCATTCCCTCAAGAGATTCACCACTTGGGTGTTTTTCAAGCCATCCTTGTTGCAACGGGGTTTGAATGAGCAATGAACTGACAAGCGCAATTCCTTGTCCCGCTAAAGCCGCTTGAATAACGTGATGTTCTTGCTCATAAGACCGTATTTTCAATTTGATTTTATTGAAACCTTTATTCTGAAAATATTGTTTCCATGTTATTGGCCGCAAGCCTGGGTTTTTCCACGTCGTTTCTATCAAGGTAGCTTTTTCAATACACGGAAAATCTTGCAGATATTGCTTTGTTGCGTACATGCCAAAACGTTCAGTCACAAGTTTAGTTGCATTTTCAATGTGCGTATCAAATTGTCCATACCTTATTGCCAAATCAATTCGCCTGTCTTTTTGCAAGTCATCAAGATCCTCGCCTGTTTTAACCACAACACGGATGTCGGAGTGACGACAGCGAAAGCGCTCGAGTTTAGGCACTAACCACTGGGCTGCAAAAGATGAGGTTGTACTAACAGTGAGTACCTTTTGATTATCTGATATTTCTTCCAATACACCAGATATCTGCTGAAAGGAGTGGTATGTAACCCGTGCGAGTTTCTCCCCCTCAGCGGTTAATGTAATTGCCCGTGTTTTACGCTCGAAAAGCAATGTCCCAAGCTTTTCCTCCAGAGTTCGTATTTGATGTGATACTGCTGTGGGCGTAACGTTTAGCTCCAAAGCTGCCGCCTTAAAACTGGTTAGCCTTGCTGCCGAATCAAACACTCTAAGACTGTTTAATTGAGGTAAGTGAGTAAACATAATAAACCGTATAGATGAATATATTTCATCTATACGCAATTAATAATCGTTTGTCAATAAGTCTCCTTAAGCACACCATCATACCTTCTGAATCAATTAAACATTCCGCGAAGAGGATTTCATGACAACAATACTCCACCTGGACACAAGTGCACGGACATTAGATAAATCAAGATCGAACCGTAATTCAATATCCAGAGCACTTGCCAATAGCTTTAGAGAGCAATGGGAAAAGAAAATTACCAACACTGAGGTCATCTATAGGGATCTTGGGGCAAACCCTCCTGATTTTATTAATGAAGCATGGATTGCTGCGGTATTTACTCCGCATGAACAAAGAACAACGGAGCAAAATGCTCTATTATCTCTGTCAGATGAATTAATCGATGAAGTGATAAAAGCCGACATTATATTACTATCAACCCCTATGTATAACTATGGTATGCCTGCCGCACTAAAGGCATGGTTTGACCAGGTCATAAGAGTAAATAAAACATTCACTTTCGATTTAAGTCGTGGTGACTATCCGCTGCAACCAATCCTCTCAGGAAAAACGATGGTATTGATCACGTCCTGTGGTGAATTTGGCTTTCACACTGGCGGGATAAGAGAAAAAATGAATCATTTAGGTCCGCATATTGAAGTAGCAAGTCAATATCTCGGTATAGAAAATTTCTATGAGATTCGTTCTGAATATCAAGAGTTCGGTGATCAGCGGCATATTAAATCACTCAATGATGCACATGCCGAAATTAAAAATCTGGTTTCGCAGCTGGCTTGAGGGAATGTGTTGGATGCCTAATAAGACTGTAGAAAACCCCATCCAAACGGCGCAATA
>UOFQ01000044.1_pt1 | contig 19925 bp, 22 predicted proteins | sample 1988961 | NCBI WGS metagenome assembly UOFQ01 (sample SAMEA4712195, study PRJEB27164) | hydrothermal vent metagenome | biome: marine basaltic hydrothermal vent biome; feature: marine hydrothermal vent; material: mineral | place: Pacific Ocean | collected 2011-06-14/2011-07-23 | depth 1719 m | reverse complement strand
CTAGTGCCGATAGGATTGCTAAGCAACCAATTCAACTGCGGAAAAGGACCTCCCATGACAGAAGAATCAGAGACCACACTCTCGACATCTCATGCACCAGACCTCGACTGGAGCCAGATACGCGAAACTGTTGCGATGTTAACACTCTCCGTCGCCCGCATTGAGTATGCGATGAAAGATGGCAATGATTCTGTTGATACCCTGACAGAGTGGTTCACCTCGATGGTTGGCAACGCACAAGTCATCAATATGGCGGCCCAGGATCTTCCTGACGGTACCACACGTGACACCATTCTAAGCAATTGCCAGGCCGTTGATGAAAAGGTGCAGTCAGCCATCATCGCGTTCCAGTTTTATGACAAATTCACCCAACGCCTCAGCCATATCTCCGTCATCCTAAAATCGCTGTCTGAAATAGTCTCTGACTCCGGCCGAGTCTATAGCCCTTACGAATGGAGTGCATTGCAGAAGATGATTAAGTCCAAGTACACACTGGATTCTGATCAACGGATGTTTGATGCCATTCTTGCCGGAAAGTCTGTTGATGAAGTGTTAAAAGAAGCCGTTAAATTAGAGGAAGAAAAAGAGAGTGCTGATATTGAACTTTTTTGATCAATACACGGTAAAACCCTCACGTTAACCCTGCAAGTTAAGGGGCTATAAACACATTCCCAAAACATAATTCAAACGCTATAGTATGCTGTTAGGTTAGCAATCATTCTGAATGACAAAGAGGATTTTAATTATGATGAAAATACTTGGCTTATCTTTAGCGCTTCTAATGACTCTTGCAAATCACAGTGCCATCGCAGGTAAAGGGCATACTGAGATCAAAACCATGTCCTCAATCCTGGCAGGGCTTAATCATTACCCTAGTAGCACAGAGAAAAAACAACTCAAAATGATTGTTGATGATAGCCATGCATCAGCACATTCACGCACGTTAGCGCAGGCGATGATTAACCTCGACCACTCGATCAGTGACGCAGACAAACCCAGGCTTAAGAATATTGCCAATGATGCAGATGCATCTGAAAATGAGCGTGACCTGGCAAACATCATGCTGAACCTTAACCATAAAGCAAGCTCTGCAGATAAACATAAACTGCATGGCATGCATTAATACCATCACAACATTTCAACGTATGCCAGCTCGCCGGTGAGCTGGCATATATATATGATCTATAAAGTGCCTGCCTGCTCACTTGCCTTTATGAAATATTCTTTCCAGTAGATCGGCTTTTTGTTCTCTGGGTTTTCAAAAAGCACGTATCCTTTTTTAATATTTCCTTTTGGAAAATATTTTAATTTTTTTGCCTTCCCGCTGCTTATCAGTATTGTCACCTCTGGCTCTGGTAACTTGAATGCCAACCCTACTGGAGACTCAGCCACCGCTAGATGATAGCTACAATTATCAGTTTAATTTTGGAAAATCACTTTTCAAAGCGACTGATTCCCAATAATCCCCTCGATTCAATAATGTGATGCCTTCCGAATCATACTCAAATCAGCCGCGCTTAGTTCTGTCTTAAACAACCCTTGATATGCGACACAACGCGCATTATCTGCCCAGACAGTACGCCCAACAGTCATTGATTGAGCCGATATAGTAGAAAATCAATTATTGATGAATTTCAAATCCCTCAGTTCCCTTTCGTCTTATTAAGGCAGGAGCTAGCAGATATCTCGTAATTTTTTAGCTAGTGAATCGGATAGTTCACCTTTGTCAGATATCTCAGAATACCTTTGACGTAACCTAGCGAGAAGGACAACATAATCATTAAGCTCTTCTTCTGCATCGTATAAATCATCTTCGTCTAAAGAATTTGACTCTATAGAATTCCGAAGTGTTTCAATACTCCCAATTAATGAATTGAAAACTATAATCAACTCTGACCACTCGATTTCAGTTTTATCAGAACTCATAATTACGCCCTTTTTCCTGAAAATTTTTGCTTATTCAGCTGCAATTCCGCCTGAACATTCTCTATTTTTTTTGCTTTTTCAAACATATCTTCCAATAGAGTTATATACTCACTTTGCTTCATACGCTTTGTAGCAACTATATGGACGTGTCCTGCTGTGACCACCGAACTGCCAAAGGCTGAAACAGTCGCAGCCATCGAAGCACTCTTACCGGGTGTCATTAACCAGGATCTGATGAAGTATTAAGGTGCAATCCTGTGGTTTGTTTTGCGCTTACACTCATACGCTTAACATCGTCAAAGATACGCGCGTTTTCCTCAGATGTGTGCAAAAATGGGGTAGGTTCCATGTGTTTTTTCAGCATCCGTTTGAGCTTTTTGTTATTTATCTCGAATTAAATTTGAGCAAACAACATCATTTTTGACATAAACAATTTTCCGATACAAAAGCCATTGATAAGACATTTCTTCGCACTCGTAATATCCTTTTGCTACTGTCATTTTATTTACTGAAAAATGCGCGATGATCGGAAACACGAACATTAATATTATTGATAATATCAGTGCTTTTACTACAATGCCTTCCTGTTTTTTTGATAACTCGCATTTTTTTATAGATTGATAAGCCGCTATAAAAACAATCAATAATGACGCTATTCCTGCACCAAGTGCATACATAGCCCCCTTACTAAAATCTACAACCAATTTTTCTGAAAATAATGAATTAAACGTATCGTAACTACTTACGATAAACCACAAATAACATGCAACTGTGAAAAAAATAAAGAATAGAAAGCTAGTTAACTTAACCATTATCGAAGGCGCGTCTTTATCTTTCATCTAAAACACTCTTGGTTTGCCTGAAAAAAACTTGCGTAATTGATACTTAGCCGTATCTATAATAATAACTTTTACTGAGTCAATGATATAGTCAATGCCTAAAACAGTGGCATCGCTGGCTTTTTCTATTAAATCATCCTTTGTTTTTTGAATTTGAGAATGAATATTCTGGTTCAAATTATCAAGTCCAGATATTACTCTATCCGTTATTCCATAGTGGTTATCAATTTCACCCAACACCATTGAAGTTAATACACCTACGGCAACTACAGCAATTATAGGGCCAACGGCAATAGTTATACCGAGTCCGATTACTGCTGACGCTGCAGCAATAGAAGCCCCAGTTGCTATGCCGACCTTTACTATGTCCGTAGCCAAAGAACCGATAAGCTGACTTAATGTTGCATTATCGGTTAGAAAATAGTCAGCGACTCGATAAACAGAAAGTAGAACCACTGAAAGAATACCCCCAGATTTTGCTGCGTGTATCGCCCCAGCCTTACCCAGCCCCATAGTTATGACTTTTGGATTCTTGATTCCGTACTTTGTACCTGTAAGCACCTTTCTCAAACCAGGGTGACCCTTTAGGATAATATGAGGTTTGCCACCATAAGTTTTAACGTATGCTGTTGTCGCAAATCCGCCAAGGTCTCCCACCAACTTGCTGAGAGTTCTGAGATCATCAGCAGATGCATAGTAGCTTGCCCCCATCTCTGCTTTGCTTTTGACTTTCTGCCACGCATTTTGAATATGAGCCATCTTCCCTTTTGGAGAAGACCTTACGATGGCGTCCATTTCATCGATTGAAACCACAAAAACTTCATGTTGGTTTGATTTTATTTGTTGCTTCAGTTATTTCTTTTCCTGATCTAAGAGCATTTCAACTTACTCCCTTGGTTGAGTTTATGACGAGAAATAACAATCGCTGTTTACCGTTTTGGCAGATACTGCAATGGATCAACAGGGTTACCTTTGTAACGAACCTCAAAATGCAGCATCACCTTATCACTACCGGTAGCACCCATTGTCGCAATCCTCTGCCCCTTACTGACCGAATCACCCTCTTTCACCAGTAGCTGGTCGTTATGCGCATAAGCACTAAGGTAATTCTCATTATGTTTAATGATCAACAGATTGCCATAACTGGCTAAACCACTACCGCTATACACCACCTTGCCTAAAGCAGCCGCTCTGATTGCATCACCTCTCCTGGCACTAATATTGATTCCCTTACGGTCAATTTTTCTGCTAGAAAAGGTACTAATCAATTTACCCCTGGCAGGCCAATGCCAGGCAATTGGCCCAGTGTTTTGACTAACGGAAGACTTTGCTACGGGTGGAGAGTGCGCTAACTTAGTTGAACGTTGCGCACTAGTTTTTTTTGTTTGAAGGGGGGTAAACAGCGGTTCACCAGGCACACCTGCTGGCGGTGCAATCCTCAACATTTGCCCCTGGTGAATCACATAAGGTGTTCTTAACTTATTCCATTGTGCAATCTTCTTTGCATCTTGACCGTAACGCCAGCCGATCGAATAGAGGGTATCACCCTCTTGCACTTTGTAGTGCACAAGTGAACCGCAACCTGAAATAGAAACAATCAGTAATGTTAAGAAAGCTGTTTTTAATAAGCAGTTCATGACTAAAAATAGTGCCTGACTCTACGTAAAGTTGCTATTAAAGGCTTTATTCCAGCTTATGACGGCATAATATTATATAAATTGAACAACTGCATATGCCACTATCGCCAGTATAATCACTGTCCAGCCGATTCGATCTACATAAGTACGCAGTGCCTTCTCCATTTTCTCACCACCCCAGTACATTAGGCCAGCAACGAGAAAGAAACGTAAGCCACGTCCAAGGATTGAGCAAATTAAAAATGGCAAAAATGCCATCGAAACAGCACCCGCTGAAAGCGTGAAAATTTTATATGGAATCGGCGAAAAGCCTGCAATAAACACCACCCAGACACCCCACTCTGCAAACCACTCGGTCGCCGTTTCATAATGAGCCCAGTAATGGGTCTCTTGAAGAAGGGGCGCGACTGCATCAAATGCAAAGTAACCAATAAGATAACCCAACACGCCACCAAGAGCTGAGGCAATCGTCGTGATCGATGCATAGAACCAGGCTTTAGAACGCTTTGCCAATACCATCGGTGCCAACATCGCATCCGGCGGGATTGGGAAAAAGGATGATTCTGCAAAACTTAACGCAGAGAGATAATAAGGCGCCCTTGGATGAGCCGCCCACTGCATCACGATATTATAGAGATAGCTAAAAAACTTCATCGTGTATCACTATTTTTTCTGTCCGCTTAACATTGGTACAAAACTCACCTGTTCGATAAATTCTTCTTCAACCCCTTCCTCGGTTCGGGTATATAACATCAACCGTTGCACCCCTTGCTTACCGATCGGGATAATAAGCCGCCCACCAAGTACTAGCTGTTCTAATAGTGGCATCGGTACCTCTAGCGGTGCAGCGGTAGCAATAATGCCATCGTAAGGGCCATATTCTGGCCAGCCCAGGGTACCATCATCAAATTGAAGACGAATATTGCGTAATGTTAATTCCTGAAAGCGCGCGCGCGCCTGCCTTATTAATGGCTCAATACGCTCAATGCTATAAACCTCTTTAACCAATAGCGCAAGGATTGCCGCCTGGTAGCCTGAACCAGTACCAATCTCCAGCACCTTATTAAGTGGGCCACTCAGCAGTAACACTTCACTCATCTTTGCCACAATATAAGGCTGAGAGATGGTTTGGCTATAACCAATTGGCAAGGCGGTATCTTCATAGGCACGGCTAGCCAGTGCTTCATCAACAAAGATGTGGCGCGGTGTTGCGCGCATCGCATCAAGCACTTCAAGACTTCTAATCCCTCCGCTTTCCAGGCGTGAGATCAAGCGATCACGCGTGCGTTGTGATGTCATGCCAATGCCCTGGTGTCGTGACATACTAACTATTTATCCTTTTAACCCAGTCACTCACGGTACCTAAGGCGTCGTGATTGGTGAGGTCGACCTGCAGTGGTGTAATCGATACGAAACCTTCATTGATTGCATGGAAGTCGGTTCCTAGGCCAGCGTCCTGCTCTGCCCCAGCAGGGCCAATCCAGTAGATCTCTCTGCCACGTGGGTCTTGTTCGCGAATCACAGGTTCAGCTTTGTGACGATGCCCAAGGCGAGTCACTTTGAAACCCGCCAATGCCTCCCAGGGCAAGTCTGGTACATTGACATTAAGGATCGTATTCGAATCAAGCGGGGCATCACGCAACTGCGATACTAGCGTCTTTGCAACTCGGGCCGCAGTCTCATAATGGAGAGGGTTGTGTTGAGCCAGTGAAATTGCGATGGTTGGCAGCCCTAAAAAGCGCCCTTCCGTTGCCGCTGCAACGGTACCTGAATAGAGCACATCATCACCCAGATTAGCGCCATTATTAATCCCGGAGACAACCATGTCTGGCTCTTCTTCAAGCAAACCGGTGATGGCCAGATGAACACAGTCGGTCGGTGTACCATTGATAGAGTAGAAACCATTCTCAGCACGAGTGACACGCAAAGGTTGATCTAAGGTCAGTGAATTACTGGCGCCACTACGGTCACGATCTGGCGCAACCACCGTGGTTTCAGCCATACCCGATAGAGCACGATTGAGGTGGCTGATACCAGCCGACTGGTAGCCATCATCATTGCTAATTAAAATACGCATTAGTTTAAGTCACTCAAGCAAAACCACAGGACACCACAGTATCAGAACAGTCGAAAAAACTTAACAGGAATGTGGTTATGCGCGCTATCACCATTCAATAAAAACCTGATGACGACAGGAAAACTACTTTAAGGCATCACCGAGACACACAGCGCGATCAAACCTGTTGGGTAGATACCCAGTAGCAGGATAATCATACCATTGCCCCCCCTTTCGTCTTAATATCAAATTCACTTAAACTGAGTAGAACAGCTTGTAAAAACGATTGGACTTCAAAAAACTGTTCTTCGTGGGATTCATCATAATTAGGATGATCATCAGACCAATATGGATAAATTAAGCCTGCTTGTGTATGTTCAACTATAGCTACGTCTGCTATTAACTGGGCTTCGATCTGATTAATATCAATCATTCTATGATTAGCATCTTCATCTACTCCTTCAGGATGCTTCCGAGATAAAATAGTTAGTACTTCACTATAGTTTCTATCCTTGCATATTTTGTATATTTCATTAAACAGTTGATTTGAAAACACAGCAACGGACATTATTTAATCCTCTCTTTTGTAGATACCATTTGAGAAGCAATATATTTTAATTTTAGAATCAAGTCGGTTACACTAATAGGCTCGCCAACATTGAATAATGGATGATCAGTGTCTTTATTCTTGTAGTTAATAACCAATCCTTTTGGAATTTCTGCATCCTTCGGAAGCATCCAGACAACCCCTTTTATGGGAATATTACGAAGACGCTCAATGGAGTCTGAAAATGACAACCCTTTAGTCGTGTTAGGATAGACCATTTCCATTTTTTCATCATCGTCATACCTTATATCGAAATCTCTAGCCCTTGGTCCCTTTGGACTAATCAATTTTGAACTACTGGTGTTACCACCCCCGGAAAACAAACCGTTAACATGAGAATATAATTTCCATATCTCATCTGGTGATATTTCCGTGTATAGATTATTTCCTATTTTTACTTTTTTCAACACAACCCCCTAGCTACGCTAGTTTATATTTAATTTAGATAAGCTGACCGGCTACGCTCACCTAACAAAAATGTGGTTATGCTCGCTATCATAATCCAGTCAACACGGTGATAGCGAGTAGGAACAGTTAATTTAAGGCATCACCGAGACACACAGCGCGATCAAACCTGTTGGATAGATACCCAGTAGCAGGATAATCATACCATTGGCACTCATCACAGCGCGCATGTCATAGGCACTGCTGATTGGAGCTGTATCAACCGCCTTATCGAAATACATAAACTTAATCACGCGTAGATAGTAGAAAGCACCAATCACAGAGAAAACAACCGCAAGCACAGCCAACCACACCAGGCCGATCTCAACCACAGCACTTAATACGGCCAGCTTGGCGTAAAAACCAACCGTAGGTGGTACACCCGCCATTGAAAACATCGTGATCAACATCATAAAGGCAAACCAGGGGCTACGCTGATTCAGCCCTTTGAAGTCTTCCAACGTATCCGCTTCAAAACCACTGCGGCTTAACAGAATAATCATACCGAAAGCAGCGAGTGACATCAGTGCATAAACAATCACATAAAACATACCCGCCGAGTAACCGTCACTGGTACCCGCAAGGATGCCTAACATCAAAAAGCCAACATGAGAAATCGTTGAATAAGCCAGCATACGCTTAAGGTTTTTCTGCGCGATTGCGATCACATTACCCGCAATGATTGAGAGCACTGCGATGATGATCAGCATATCTTGCCAATGCACCAGCAGCCCACCTAGCCCCTCTACTAACAGGCGTATCAACATCGCAAAGGCAGCGATCTTTGGTGCACTACTGATGAACAATGTAATCGCGGTCGGCGCACCCTGGTAAACATCCGGTACCCACATGTGGAATGGCACCGCGCCCAGTTTAAAGGCGAGGCCAATCACAATGAAGACCAGTGCAAACTTAAGCACGATGTCGTCGGTGGAACCTTGCGTAACAAACGATGCAATCTCAGTGTGATCAAGCGAACCCGTCGCACCATAAAGCATCGACATCCCGTACAACAACATACCCGAGGCAATCGCGCCGAGTACGAAGTATTTCATCGCGGCTTCTGAAGAAATCGAAGAGTCTCTATTCAGAGCCACCATCGCATACATCGCAAGCGACAGCACCTCCAGTCCAAGATAGATCGTTAACAGGTTATTGGCAGAGACCATCACCATCATGCCGAGCACAGAGAACAGCGTGAGCACAAAGAACTCACCTTTGAATAGATTACGTTCAATCAGGTATTCGCGTGAATAGATAAAGACCACTGAGGTACTGAGATAGATAAAGAGTTTTAGAACCGTGCCCATACTATCGTTAACGAACATGCCACTGAATGTGTATTCCGGTACCGAACTCTGCACAACAACGGTAAGCACGGCGGCACCGAGCAATGTTGCCTGTGATAGCAAATAGGTGATTGAACGATTTTTATCTGTCAAAAAGAGATCAACAACCAGGACAACACATATCATGGTGAGTACAAAGATCTCTGGCAGAGCCGGAGTAAAATTTGGGATTTCGAAAGCCATCATTCTCTATCGTCTAATGTTCGTTATCAGATCGCAATAAATACGCAATACATTTAAAGCTTGGATACAACAACATGCTCAAGCAGGTTATTGACCGTTGCATGCATCACATCAATAAGTGGCGCAGGCCACAGCCCCAGAATCAATACTGCTGCTGCGAGTGTTCCCAGGATCAATGTTTCACGTCCATTTAGATCCGTTAGCTTCGCAACTTTATCATTTTTAATTTCGCCAAACAGCACCCGTTTGACCATCCATAAGGTGTAAGCAGCACCAAAAATGAGTGTCAGGGCTGCCAGAAATGCGTACCAGAAGTTGGCCTGGAATGCGCTCAGAATTACCATGAACTCACCGACAAAACCAGAGGTACCCGGCAGGCCAGCGTTCGCCATCGCAAAAAAGAGGAAAAAGGCCGCGAAGACAGGCATAGTATTGGTCACACCACCGTAATCGCTAATATTTCGACTATGCATACGGTCGTACATCATGCCCACACAGAGAAACATCGCGCCTGAGATAAAGCCGTGAGAAATCATTTGAATCAGCGCACCTTCCACACCCAGCGCAGCGCCCTGGATCGACCCGCTCTTTTCAAAGATGGTAAACACCATGAAAAAGCCAAGTGTCACAAAGCCCATGTGGGCAATTGATGAATAGGCGATCAGCTTCTTCATATCTTCCTGCACCAGCGCAACGAATGCGATATAGACAATCGCCACCAGCGACATCAGGATAATCAGCCAATCCAGCTCAAAACTTGCATCTGGCACAATCGGCATGATGAAACGAACAAAACCGTATGCGCCCAGCTTCAACATAATGGCCGCCAGGATAACCGAGCCGCCTGTCGGTGCCTCTACATGAGCATCGGGTAACCAGGTGTGAACCGGCCACATCGGTACCTTCACTGCAAAGGCGATCAGGAATGCGAGGAATATGAGTATCTGCGCCTCCATACCGATCTGAAGCGCATGAAAGTCAAGAATCGCGAAACTCTTGTCTGCCTGGAAATAGAGGTAGATCAGCGCAACCAGCAGGAAGACTGAACCAAAAAAGGTGTATAGGAAAAACTTAATGGTGGCATAGACACGACGTGGCCCACCCCAGATACCGATCACAATAAACATCGGTATCAGCATCGCTTCCCAGAAGACATAGAACAGTACTGAATCAAGTGCCGCGAAAACACCAATCATCATCCCTTCCATAATCAGAAAGGCGGCCATGTACTGTGCGACGCGATCTTTGATCACTTCCCAGCCTGCAGCAACTACAAAAATCGTCGAAAATGCAGTCAGCAGGATCAGTGGCATCGAAATGCCATCAACACCGAGGTGATAGTTGATATTTAAAGTCGGAATCCACGCCGCCATCTCGACAAACTGCATCTCATGCGTGCTGTTATCAAAACTGAAAAAGAGCGGGAGTGAGACCAGAAATGTGACAGCCGAAACAGCTAATGCCATCCAGCGGATGTTGGCATCAGATGTGTGTCGACTTGCGGCTAGTACCGCTAGTCCGCCCAAGATGGGCAACCAGATTACAAGACTAAGCAGTGGCAAACCGAATATCCTCCGATATTTCCATTATCATTTTTTTATTAAACCATCACAAACAGTGTTAACAACACCACTAAACCGAAAATCATCGCAAAGGCGTAGTGGTAGAGATAACCCGTTTGTGTATAACGAGCAACGCTTGCCAGCCAGGCGACCGCTTTCGCACTGCCATTAACCATATAACCATCAATCAATTTAGCATCACCAGTCTTCGACAGCACGTTACCCAATTTACGACTACCGGCAGCGAAGAACTTATCATTGAACTCATCGCAGCCGTAGTTACGGTCAAGTAGTTTGAATAGTGGCAAACACTGCTGCTTGGCGAAGTCAGCCAGATCTGGGCGTTTCATGTAGACGAACCATGCTGTGCCTAAACCCGCCATCGCAAACCAGAAGGCTGGCGTAATTAGCCCATGAACCATAAACGCACCGGCAGTGGTAAAGCCTGTGCCCACTTGAGCCAGTACATCACGGGATTCATGCACCACGATTGAATCTCCAAAGTAATCACCAAACAACATAGAATCAATGGTTACATAACCAATCATCAGGCTTGGAATCGCCAGCAACACTAATGGAACGGTTACGACCCACGGTGATTCTTTGAGGTTTTCACGGGTGTGATCATCCATGCGCTCTTTACCATGGAAAACCAGGAAGAACATACGGAAGGTATAAAGTGCGGTAACAAAGACACCAATCAGCACGGCGGCATAGGCAAAGCCTGCACCCGGGATGGTTGAGGCGTGTACCGCTTCAATAATGGCATCTTTTGAGAAAAAGCCAGAGGTGCCCGGAAAGCCAATGAGTGCTAACGAACCGATTAATGCAGTCCAGTAAGTGATTGGCATGTATTTCTTCAGCCCACCCATTTTGCGGATATCCTGTTGATGATGCATCGCGATGATCACCGAACCTGCCGCAAGGAATAACAGCGCTTTAAAGAAAGCGTGGGTCATCAAGTGGAATACACCCGCCGCATAGGCCGATGCACCCAACGCAACCGTCATATAGCCAAGCTGTGACAACGTTGAATAAGCTACGACACGTTTGATATCGTTTTGAACCAGCCCCAGCAGCCCCATGAAGAGTGCCGTGACCGCGCCAATAATCAGTACAAAGCTCAATGCGACTTCAGACAGCTCATACATTGGCGACATCCTGGCGACCAGGAAAATACCCGCCGTTACCATGGTTGCCGCATGGATCAACGCAGAGATCGGCGTTGGGCCTTCCATTGAGTCAGGTAGCCACACATGCAGTGGTACTTGTGCGGATTTGCCCATCGCACCAATAAATAACAGAATACAGATCACCGTCAGCAGTGACCAATCATGGCCGGGGATGATCTGGATGGTGACATCGGACATCATCGGTGCTGCAGCGAAAACATCAGCATAGTCGAGGCTGTTAAAGTACATCGCAACCGCCGCAATACCCAGAAGAAAACCAAAGTCACCGACACGGTTAACCAGGAACGCTTTCAGGTTGGCGTAGATCGCCGTTTCACGGGTATGCCAGAAGCCAATCAATAGATAAGAGACAAGACCCACTGCTTCCCAACCAAAAAACAGCTGCAGGAAGTTGTTAGCCATCACTAACATCAGCATTGAAAAGGTAAAGAGCGAAATGTAACAGAAAAAACGCTGATAACCAGGATCGTCCTTCATGTAACCGACGGTATAGATATGAACCATCAGCGATACAAAGGTGACCACCATCATCATCAATGTGGTTAGCTCATCAATCAAAAAACCAATTTCAAAACGAATACCATCACTCACTAACCAGGTATAGATTGCACCATTAAATGGCGCGCTGCCATCGAGCACAATATGTTTAAACACGATCAATGAGCAGATAAACGAAACAGCAACGCCCGCTGTCGTCACCAGGTGCGTGGCAGTACGTCCAATGCGGCTACCAAAGAAGCCCGCAATGACGGCGCCAATCATCGGTGCCAGTGCAATTGTAAGGTAAATGCCTTTCATCCGTTCAGTTCCTGTCCCAGATAGTGTTAGTGCTTCAACGAATCAAGACGATCGACATTAATCGTTCGCCTGGTACGGAATAGCAGTATCAAAATAGCGAGGCCAATTGCTGCCTCTGCGGCTGCCACAGTCAGAATAAAGAATACGAAGATCTGGCCATCGATGTTGCCCAGATAGTGTGAGAACGCCACAAAGTTCATATTGACCGCGAGCAGCATCAATTCAATCGCCATCAAAATAATAATGATGTTTTTACGGTTTAAAAAGATACCCGCGAGGCTGATGCAAAACAGAATCGCACCTAAGATAAGGAAATCAGAGAGTTCAATCATTGCTTCTTCTCCGTTGCCATTTTCACAATCCGCACACGGTCCTCACGTCGTACTGCTACCTGCATCGCAGGATCCTGGTATTTACTATCAGGGCGTTTACGCATTGTTAATGCAATCGCAGCGACAATCGCGAGTAACAGCAGTGCGCCCGCGATCTCAAATGGATAGACATATTCAGTATAAAGGGCAACACCTAGCTCTTTAGTATTGCTGTAATCAGCCGCATGTTTAAATGGCTCGCCAGTGACTTCAATACCAAAATTTTCAGGGCCCAATACCACACACATTTCAATAAAAATAAGCAGTGCGACAAAACCACCGGCGGGCAGGTATTTGATAAAACCTTCTTTTGAACGCGTCAGGTTGATATCTAGCATCATGATAACAAACAGGAACAGCACCATCACGGCACCCACATAAACAAGGATCAGAACCAGTGCGAGAAATTCAGCTTCAAGCATCAACCATATGGCTGCACAGGTGAAAAAAGCCAGCACCAGGCACAGCGCTGAATAGACAGGGTTGCGCACCGTCACAACAGCCGCTGCGGCAATCACCAGGATTGTCGAAAAAATATAAAATAGGATCGGCTCTATACTCATCATTCTGCCATTCTGTTAACGGAATTTAGCATCTTGAGCACGGTCAGCAGCAATCTGCTTCTCATGCACATCGCCATGCGCCAATAGTTTTTCTTTTGTCATGATACTTTCCTCACGTGTTTCGAAGGTATATTCAAAAACACGGGTCTCAACAATCGCATCAACAGGGCATGCCTCTTCACAAAAGCCACAGTAGATACATTTGAAAAGATCGATATCATAACGCGTGGTACGACGTGAACCATCTTCACGTGGTTCTGCATCAATCGTGATCGCTAGTGCAGGACAAACGGCTTCACATAATTTACATGCAATGCAACGCTCTTCACCATTTGGGTAACGACGCAGTGCATGCAGGCCACGAAAACGGTTCGACTGTGGTGTCTTCTCTTCTGGGTACTGTACGGTGATCTTCGTTTTAAAGAAGTATCTGCCCGTCAGTTTCAGCCCCAGGAGTAACTCCCATAGCAGAAAACTTTTTAAATAATATTTGACCTTATTCATCACATACTACCCTTAATCAAACCATGGTCCGATTTCGGCCATCACACCAACACCAATCACCAGAATCCAGAGAATTGTAATCGGGATAAAGACCTTCCAGCCGAGGCGCATGACCTGATCATAACGGTAACGTGGAAAAGTCGCACGAAACCATAGAAACAAAAGCAGTAGAAAACAGGTCTTAGCAAGAATCCAGACAATACCCGGTACAAAGGCGAATAGATCTTCAAGCCCCGGAATCCCCTGGAACGGCGATAACCAGCCGCCCATAAACATGATCACGGTCAGAATAGAGATTAAGATCATATTGGCGTATTCAGCGAGGAAGAATAGTGCGAATGCCATGCCTGAATATTCAACATGGAAGCCCGCCACAATCTCAGATTCACCTTCCGCGACATCAAACGGTGCACGATTGGTCTCAGCCAGACCTGCAATGAAATAGACTAAAAACAATGGAAATAGCGGTAACCAGAACCAGTGTACAAAACTACCCGACTGCGACTCAACAATCGCACTGAGGTTCATACTACCAGCGGCCATCAATACACCAACCAGCGCAAAGCCCATCGCAATCTCATACGAGACCATTTGCGCTGCGGAACGGATCGCGCCGAGGAATGCATATTTAGAGTTAGAGGCCCAACCTGCGATGATCAAACCGTAAACACCCATCGAGCTCAGTGCTAATACATAGAGCAGACCAGCATCAATATCAGCGAGTACCCAACCATCGGCAAAAGGGATAACCGCCCAGCAAGCCAGTGCAGGTGCCAATGCAAGCAATGGTGCGATCACAAATAGAAAACGATTGGCATTGGTTGGGATGATGATCTCTTTCAATACCAGTTTCAGGCCATCCGCAATCGGCTGTAGCAAACCACGAGGGCCAACCCGATTAGGCCCAATACGTACCTGGATGTAACCGATAACCTTACGTTCAGCCAGCGTGATATAGGCGACCGCCAACATAATTGGCACTGCAATCACGACGATCTTCAAAATAATAATCAACAGAGTCTGTAGTGCTTCAGGCACCAGATTCCAGATTGATAGTAGTAGCTCAATCATATGGCTCTACTCAGCTCCCTACCTTGTCTAGTTCGGCTTGTGCCAAATCGATTGTTGTATTTCCCAGATCCATGCCAGCAGTCTCACCCAGCCCTGTTGCCAACAGCAGACACCCTTTTGCAACGCTTTCGTCGATCGATAATGGCACCGTGACCGTAATGCCACTCTGTGTCACACTCACTGCCGCTGCATCTTGCAAGCCGTTATCTGCTGCTGTTTCAGCTGAAAGATAAGCAATTGCAAGCGAACGATCATCTGCCGACTGCAGTGGTGCGGAACGCCTGACGATGCTATCCACCAGATAACCCGGTAGATCTGCAATGCGTGTGATACCACTTTCTAATTCAGATAACTTTTCTGGGCAGCGCCACGCCATTTCATTGGATGGTTTCAGTGCTACCGCAGCAGCGGCAAGTTCATCGCGCACCTCGTCAGATGAAATGTATTCGAAGCCAGCCTGTTTAAACAGATTGCCAAATACACGCAGTACCTTCCAGGCAGGACGCGCTTCACCTTTTGGCGCAACCGAGCCGGTAAAACTCTGCCAGTTACCTTCAACGTTAACATAGGTACCCGAGGTTTCAGTATGTGCGCTCACGGGTAGCAATACATCAGCGTACGCTTTCATTGCATCACTCACAAACGGCGTTAATGAAACCACAAAACTATTCTTTAATGCATTAATGGCGCTTGCGCCATTGGCACAATCTAATTCAGGTTCAACGCCATGCAGGATGTAAGCATCTAATGGTTGCGACATCATCTCAGCAGCATTCAAACCAGCGCTTGACTGTGCCTCTGCAGCAACACCACGATGTGGCTGCGCACCCGCAATTGCAGCACCCGCGCTATTAGCACCTGCGGTTAAATATCCGATTGATGCCCCTGTGTGCTCTGCAATAACATTCGCCAACGCACGCAGTGTTGAATATGCAGGATGAAGTGTTGAAAGTGTTCCAAGCAGTACCGTGCTCTGTTTGCCTGCACTCAATGTTGCGGCAATGTTTTTGTGTGCGGCTTCAACGGTAGCGGATTCAAGCAAATCCTTCAGCCCTTCTGCAACCGCTTTGCCTGATTTGGCAATGGCTGCTTTGGCGATTGCAGCCAATGCCTGTTCCATTCCTGCTGGTGATGCAATCACTTTTTCTTTAATCGAATAGTTAAATTCATAGTCGACAGGGTTAACCACCATCACACTTGCGCCACTGCGTGCTGCAGTGCGTAGGCGATGGTTGATAATCGGCTGCTCTTTTCTCAGGTATGAACCAATCAATAGTGCGGCGCTGGTATTATCAAGCGAAGCAATCGCCTCGCCTAACCACGGCAGTGCTGGATCATTGTCCTGTGCAGAAAATTCAAGCTGGCGCAGGCGGTGATCAATGTTGGAGCTGCCGAGTCCACGCACCAGTTTCTGTAACAGGTACATCTCTTCGATGGTGGCACTCGGTGAAACCAGTGCGCCAATCTTTCCGGCAGATGCCGCCTGAATACCTTTAACGGCAGCTTCAAGGGCTGTTGACCAATCAGTCTCCTGCCAGTAACCATCCTCTTTGATCATGGGCACGGTTAGGCGATCATCACCATTTAGCGCTTCATAACTGAAACGATCGCGATCTGATAACCAGACTTCATTAATATCTGCATTTTCACGTGGATCAATCCGCATCACCTGATCACGACGCACTTTGACGTTTGTCGATGAGCCCGCACAATCATGTGGAGAGATCGAAGGTGCCTCTGTCATTTCCCATGCACGCGCGGTATAACGGAAAGGTTTAGAGGTCAATGCGCCCACCGGGCAGAGATCAATCACGTTACCAGACATCTCTGATTTCAGTGATTTTTGAATGTAAGTACCGATCGAGAGGCTTTCACCACGACCAACGGCACCGAGTTCACGCACACCGGCAATTTCATCGCCAAAACGAACACAGCGTGTGCAGTGAATGCAACGCGTCATTTCCGTTGAGATCAGCGTACCGATATCCTTGTCACCCACCACTCGCTTCTCTTCACCAAACTGAGATGCCTGCATGCCACCGTAACCAATAGAGATTTCCTGTAGTTCACACTCACCACCCTGATCACAGATCGGGCAATCAAGTGGATGGTTAACCAGTAGAAATTCCATCACGCCCTGCTGTGCTTCAATCGCTTTATGCGAGGCGGTAAAAATCTTCATCCCTTCAGTAACAGGTGTAGCGCACGCAGGCAGCGGTTTAGGTACCTTGTCAACTTCGACCAGACACATACGGCAACTGGCCGCGATCGATAGTTTTTTGTGATAACAGAAACGTGGAATTGAAATACCCGCCTCATCTGCTGCTTCAATCAGCATGTCGCCACGGCGTGCCTTAATGGTTTTACCATTGATCTCGATGTTAACCGAGATATCTTCCAGGGTCTCTGGCGCAGCACTCATGCGGCCACCTCCGACTTACCACCCGGTTTAGCAGCCTGTTTTGATCCGGCCCCCACCATGCAGCGTTTGTGTTCAATATGGTATTCAAATTCTTCGCGATAACGTTCAATAAAACTCGTTACCGGCCATGCAGCAGCATCACCAAAGGCACAGATAGTACGACCTTCGATTCGGTTGGCGGTCTGTACCAGACGATCTAAATCCTCGGGACGCCCCTGGCCATTTTCAATACGCTGCAGGATACGCCATAACCAGCCAGTGCCTTCACGACAAGGGGTACATTGGCCGCATGACTCTGCGTAGTAAAAACGTGAGATACGTAACAGTGCCTTCACCATACAGGTTGAATCGTCCATCACGATCACCGCACCAGAACCGAGACCACTGCCCGCCTTTGAGAGCGAATCGTAATCCATGGTGCAATCCATGATCATCTCAGCCGGCATCACTGGCATGGATGAACCACCAGGAATAACGGCCTTCAGTTTATGTCCGTCGCGCACACCGCCCGCTAGTGCAAGCAGCTCTTTAAAAGGTGTCCCCATTGGGATCTCAAAGTTGCCTGGATTGTTAACATGGCCAGAAACCGAGAACAGTTTTACCCCACCGTTATTGGGTTTACCTAAATTTAAAAACCACTCACCACCGTTACGCATGATCGCAGGCACAGATGCCAATGTTTCAGTGTTATTAATGGTGGTGGGACGCCCATACAGACCAAAATTTGCAGGGAATGGCGGCTTGAATCGTGGCTGACCTTTTTTACCTTCTAGTGATTCCAGCAGTGCAGTCTCTTCACCGCAGATATAAGCACCTGCGCCCAGGTGACCATGCAGCTCAAGATCGAAGCCTGACTTGAGAATATTTTCCCCTAAAAAACCAGCCTTACGCGCCTCTTCCAGTGCATGTTCAAAGCGTTCAAACGGTTCATGGTGAAACTCACCACGCATGTAGTTATAACCTTTTGTCGCACCAATGGCGTAACCCGCTATCATCATCCCTTCAATTAAGGCATGTGGATTAAAACGCAGGATGTCACGATCTTTACAGGTACCCGGTTCACTCTCATCAGAATTACAGACGATGTATTTTTGTCCCGGCGCGGTACGTGGCATAAAGCTCCACTTAAGACCAGTTGGGAAACCCGCGCCACCGCGACCACGCAGGGCAGACTTTTTAAGATTATCGATAATCTCTTCTGGTGAGGTCTTCTCTTTTAAAATCTTTTTCCATGCCTGATAACCACCCACTTTAAGGTAGTTTTCAAGTGTCCACGGTTCGTCAAACTGAAGCGTATCGAAACAGACTTGTGTTTCGGTCAATTTACTCAGAAGGCTCATTTCAGACCCTCAATAATGCTGTCTACTTTTTCAAGTGTCAGTTTTTCGTGATAGTGACCATTGACGGTCATCATCGGTGCGCCGGTACAGGCCGCCAGACACTCTTCTTCCTGCTTCAGGGTGAATTTACCATCCGCAGTGGTCTCTCCAATCTTCACACCATATTTTTCTTCGACATGTTGCACAATCTCTTCACCACCACACAACATACAGGAGATGTTGGTGCAGACTGCCACCATGTTGCGACCAATCGGCTTCAGCTCATACATGCTGTAAAAGCTTGCAACTTCGTAGACGGCAATTTCAGATATACCAATGTAGCCTGCCACTTCATCCATCAGTTCTGTAGAGAGGCTACCGCTCCCACACTCTTCCTGTACGATATTCAACGCAGGTATCAATGCCGACTGGCGTTTATCCGCTGGGAATTTCGCCAGCCATTGATCAATCTTCTGATACGTGTCAGATGATATGAGTGAGCCTTTTTTCTCAATCTGTGACATTAGCGGTCAACCTCTCCAAACACGATATCCAGTGTACCGAGTATCGTTACGACATCAGCTAGCATGTGGCCACGCACCATTTCATCGAGCCCTGCCATGTGGGCAAAACCTGGTGCTCTAATCTTTATGCGATAGGGTTTGTTGGCGCCATCAGAAACGATATACACACCAAATTCACCTTTGGGATGCTCAACCGGCACATAGGCCTCACTCTCTGGAATACAGAACCCTTCTGTAAATAGTTTAAAGTGATGAATCAACGCTTCCATATCACCCTTCATCTCGGTGCGTTTTGGCGGGCTCACCTTCTGGTTATCCACCATCACAGGGCCAGGGTTATCACGTAACCAGTCAATGCACTGTTTAATAATCTTATTTGATTGACGCATCTCTTCCATGCGCACCAGATAGCGGTCATAGCTATCACCCGTTACGCCGACTGGAATATCAAAATCGAGTTCATCGTAGACATCATAGGGTTGTTTTTTACGTAGATCCCACTCAACACCAGAACCACGCAGCATGGCACCGGTAAAACCAAGCGCTTTCGCTCGCTC
>UOFQ01000096.1_pt1 | contig 19937 bp, 18 predicted proteins | sample 1988961 | NCBI WGS metagenome assembly UOFQ01 (sample SAMEA4712195, study PRJEB27164) | hydrothermal vent metagenome | biome: marine basaltic hydrothermal vent biome; feature: marine hydrothermal vent; material: mineral | place: Pacific Ocean | collected 2011-06-14/2011-07-23 | depth 1719 m | reverse complement strand
CCTATCATGAGCAGATGACAGCGGCGCTCGATGCAGCGGTCTATTTTGCAGATCCCTATAGCTCATGGCAGCGTGGTTTAAATGAAAATACTAATGGGCTGTTGCGGCAATACTGGCCCAAAAGTACAGACTTCAAAAAGATCTCGTCAAATGATGTCTCGGCCGTTATCATTGATCTCAATGACCGTCCAAGAAAGAAGCTTGGTTACAAAACACCCGCAAGATTAATGGCGGAACATATGGCTGCTATCGCAGCTTAGGTGGTTATGCACTTCGGGGTTGAATCTGCCCAAAAAAGAGGACAGCCAAAATATAAAAATATCCAGCACACAAAAAAGAACAGCGCTTGATCTTCGCATTTAATTCAAAATGGTAAGAAATCGCGGGAGATTATTGGAAATCAATCGCTTTGAAGCGTGATTTTTCAGCATTAAACGAACAACTGTCGCTATCAGGCAAACAGGTTCCTCGATAGCACTTCGATGGAGATAAAAAACGGGTTCAATTCAACAGGCCTGGCTTAAGAAAAGTAAACCTCACAACTACGAATACCCGGCGTACGTTGATACCCCAACGCTTGAGAGACCTGTTTCAATTTATACGCCGTCCCAACAAGTGACTTAAAGCGGCTCTCAAAGTGGTTGATGAGATAACTCCAATGGTCAGGTTCAATGTTTAATCGTGCCAGTATTGGCGGACATTGGCTATCGATACTGCCTCGCTTGTCTTTGCGAAGAATACGACCACTCCAACCCACCAGTTCAAGATAATCGGTTAATTTAAATGCTAGTCCAGATGGCATCTCATCACGTGGGTTGCCAACAAACGGAAACAGTCCTTTCGCCTGCTGTTGAGGGTGATTAGCGATATGGGCTGTTTGTGCCTGAGCAATGAACCGCTTCGTGATTTTGTCGTATAATTTCGGCGCTATGCGTAAAATTCGAGAAAGCATCTAAATATTCCCACTTTCATACCGATATCAATAGTGATACTATCATCTCATATCGAGTATTGATAATATCGTAGCGAAAATGAAACAGACGCCGAAAGGCATACGTTTCAATGAGTTAAAGAAAGTCTGTGAGCTCTACTTTGGTTCTCCCAGGCAGTCAGGTAGTAGCCACTGCATATTTAAAACACCTTGGCCTGGTGATCCCAGAATTAACATCCAGAATCAAAAAGGAAAAGCTAAGGCATATCAAGTTAGGCAGGTGCTACTAGCAATTGAAAGGATGGAGTTAGAACATGGCGCATGATAAAGATAAGTATGCTTACCGGGTATTGTGGTCTGAAGAAGACCAGGAGTATGTTGGATTGTGCTCTGAATTGTCGAGCTTAAGTTGGTTAGCCATTACTCAAGAGAAGGCGTTGAAAGGTATAAAAAAACTTGTAGCTGAGTGTGTTTCTGATTTAGAAGATAATGGTGAAGCAGTGCCACAGGCAATATCGGTTAGGAATTATAGCGGTAAGTTTATGGTTCGAATTCCTCCAGAAATTCATCGTCAATTAGCACTACAAGCTGCTGAGGCCGGAGTAAGCTTGAATCGAGTAGCTAGTGCTAAATTGGCGCACTAAAACGCATAATCGGATAGCCGGGGGGGGGGCTCCTCCAGCTTCCACAACACCCTGGATAAAGCATGATAATGATGACCGACCACATCCAGATCAGTAGAGTGAAATGAACAAGCGATGCCAAAGCTGCGGAATGCCTCTGAAACGCGACCCTAACGGTGGCGGCAGCAATGCAGATGGCAGCAAAAGCAACGATTATTGCAGCCACTGTTACGTCAATGGTGCCTTTGCTCAACCAGAAATAAACGCCGAAGAGATGCGCCAACTCTGCATTAATAATATTACCGCAGGCGGCGTTCCAAAAATTTTAGCGCGCTTACTCACAAAGAGAATTTCAAAACTCAAACGTTGGTCGACTTAATATATGACGACAGCACTTAGCAATACACAAAGCAAAAAGTCACGCTATAATGGTCGTTCACACAACTGGATTACACAATATGAATCGTGGCTATGCCGCTTTATACCTGATTACAGCTGTATTCTTTTATCTCGGATGGAAGACCCGAAAAACAAATCCGCTGCTATCAACTGCACTGTATACCGTCGCAATCATTATCACCGCACTATTAATTGGCGGCCACTTTGGGTTGCTCTGACAAAGCAAGTTACGGAATCAAGCGAATATCATCCAGGTAAAATTCCCGCCGCATCTCTTTTCTGCTCAGAAATAGAATCATCTTTCTAACTTTACCCAGGTCTAACAGACGTGACTTAGGCCCACTAGCGACATCAGCCAATGGAATCAAAAGTGTATTGGCTCCAACATTAACCTGATACTGTCCATCATATCGATCACCATAATCCGGCGAGTTACTGACCCCATCATCAATACGAATATTCAGTTTAAATGGTTTACCAGCATTATAAAGCTCAATATTTAAGAATTGGTAACCACGCCAGTCCTGATCTCCCGCCGAGTAGCGCACACCACTCCAGGTGCTATCGGTCGTTTTCGTTTTTAGTGACTTCGAGCCAACCACCACATGCTTACCTGAAAACGATGTAGAGGTACCGATACCATGCGCCTTCCACAGCCTTTTTTCTAAATCACTCTCAAAACCACCCAATACTGGAAATTGTTGATCTCGCAACCACACAGCACGCCACTCGCTCAACGCAGGCTGCACGACCCAAACTAGCGTTAATACTAACAATAACAGGTGAACTACTTTGAACAGCTGGCGCGACTGTCTACGCCAGACAATTATCCCACTGAGTGCGAGAAATACCCCTAGCAACCCCATCTGCACATCTGCAAACGATGCCGTCCTCCCAACATAAGGCTGTACCAGCTCAACGGCGACTATTAATAACACAGAGATTACCATTGAGAAGACTATCGCACGCCATTCTCCATATGGTTCAACAGCCAGATAAAATAAGCCACTCAACAAAATAAAGGCAAATGCATGCCCAGCATCCATTGTTTTCATCACTGCAACCGGATTAGCGCTACTGCCAAATGGCACAAATGCAAGCAGCGCAAAAAGCGCCAGCATGACAAAAACCGCCATCAAATAAGTTTGTTTAAATACTGCCATTTAGATTTAAGTACTAATTCAATTTTTATCGAGAAATAAATGAGATCATCCACTGCGCTATCAACTGTTCATCTGTTTGCTGCTGCAATGAATCGATGCCAGTAGTGTAAACAGATGCCCCCAATAGTTCATGACGAAAGCCCATTAAGGTCTCAGCATAAGGTTTTGAGAACTCAGGGTGCCCCTGAATCGTAAAAATACTCTCATCTAGCTGATACATCGCATGCGGGCAAAAATCACTGCCTGCAATTAATTTAGCCTCTGGAGGCAATTCATCTACCTGATCCTGATGACTCACCAACACCTGGTACACACCACCCACTGGCAATACCTCCATCCAGGGCGCAGTAGTTACAAGTTGCATTGCGTGCACACCTACCCCCCACCCTTTATCAGATTGACTTACTTTACCACCAAAGGCCTGAGCCACTAACTGGTGACCAAAGCAGATCGCAATTAGCTTTATTTTCGCCTTTCGTAGCCGAATAATAAAGAGCTGCAACGCCCTAATCCACGCATCACCATCATAAACACTGGCCTTACTACCCGTCGTGATATAGGCATCACACGCATCAAGCGATGCAGGATAGTGACCAGCTACCACATCATAGACCTCATAGCTGAAAGCTGGCGCTAGCGGATGAAATAGAGAGGTGATCATCTCAGGATAATCACCATACTGCCCCTTAAACTGCGATCTCACCGAGTCACACCGCAAGATTCCAATTTTCATTTATTCATGCCCTTTAAAAAATTCATCAAAAAAACCTATTAAGAGCATTTGAATTACGCGATAGTATTAGATATTTTATATCTATCGCTCCTATAATGGATATAGCAGTTTCGCATGATAACAAGGAAAAAATGCCATAATGCACGCCAGAGAGGTTAAGAGTATTGCCGATGCAAAAAACATCGTCAATGAGCGCAATATCCGTCATATAAAAATCGGTATTTTCGATATTGACGGTGTGTTACGCGGTAAATACATCTCACGAGAGAAATTTTTTTCTGCCCTCGATAAAGGCGCTGGTTTTTGCGATGTCGTACTGGGCTGGGATAGCAAAGACCAGCTCTACGACAACGTTGATTTCACTGGCTGGCACACTGGCTATCCCGACGCACCTGTCCGCATCATCCCAGAATCATGCCGCGACATCCCATTTGAAGAAGAGACACTCTTTTTCCTCGGCGAGTTTACCGCCGGTGCAGCAGCACTCTGCCCTCGTGGTCTGCTACAGCGCACGATCGAAAAAGCCAGTCAGATGGGCCTCTTTCCTAACGCTGGTTTTGAGTATGAGTTTTTCATCTTCGAAGAAACACGCGAATCAATCCGCAAAAAACAGTATCGAGATTTAACCCCGCTGGCACCTGGCAACTTTGGCTATTCGGTACTGCGCAATAGTGTAGATGCTGAGATCTACCAGCAAATCCTTGATCTTGGTGAAGCAATGGATTTCCCAATCGAAGCACTGCATGAAGAGACAGGCCCCGGCGTACTTGAGGCCGCCATCACTTACGACAGCGCCCTCAACGCCGCAGATAAGGCCGCCCTGTTCAAGACCTTCACCAAAATCGCGGCGCAACGCGCCGGGCTGATGGCAACCTTCATGGCAAAATGGTCGGCAAACCACCCAGGGCAGAGCGGGCACATACATATTTCCCTTAATGATGCTGAAGGCGCCTCGATTTTTTATGATGCCAACAAATCGGATAACATGAGTGATACCATGCGCCATTTTGTGGCAGGCCAGCAACAATTCATGCCTGAATTACTCGCCATGATCGCGCCAACCATCAACTCATACACTCGCCTGGTGCCGGGCTTCTGGGCACCCACCGTTGCCACCTGGGGTGTTGAAAATCGCACATGTGCGCTACGCGTTATCACTGGCAACGCCAGCGCTCAACGTGTTGAATACCGGGTTGCGGCTGCTGATGCTAACCCCTACATCATCCTCGCTGCTGCACTCGCCTCAGGGCTAGCCGGTATTGAGCAGAAGCTAGAGCCTGACGATAAGGTTAGTGGCAACGCCTACGAACAACAATTTTCCGCTGAACGCCAACTACCCACCACCCTGTGGGAGGCCGCGCAACGATTGAAAGGATCAAGCATGGCAAGGGGATATTTTGGAGATCACTTTGTCGATCACTACGCCGCGAGTCGAGAATGGGAGGAACGTGAGTTTCGCAAACATATCACCGACTGGGAAATGGACCGCTACTTTGAGATCATATGATGCCTACCTTTAAAGTTATTTCACCCAACAATAATCGCAGCTATGCAGAACGCACTTATGCAACCAATGCAGAGATTGAACTCGCACTGAAAAAATCATTATCTGCACAGCATGAATGGCGCAACACCCCTGTTGAGGTGCGAAAAAAATTCTGCCTCAAAGCCGTCAGTGCGCTATTAGCAAGACAATCAAGCATCGCCGAAGAGTTAAGCTGGCAAATGGGACGCCCCCTACGCTACACCCCAGATGAAATAAAAGGCTTTGCCGAGCGCGCTCGCCATATGGCCAGAATTGCCGCAGACAAACTTACCGATATTGAGATAGAGAGATCAACAGAAAGCACAAAATTGATTCGCCGCACGCCACACGGCATTGTCTTCTCCATCGTGCCGTGGAACTATCCCTACCTCACCGCTGTGAATGTGATCATTCCAGCATTAATGGCCGGTAATAGCGTTATCATGAAGCCCTCATCACAAACACCACTCACTGCTGAGCGCCTTTTTGAGGCCTTTGATACAGCAGGCTTACCCTCCGGCCTGTTTCAATACCTCTTTCTTGACCACCCCAGCACCGTAAAATTGATTCAGAACGATGCGATCAACTATGTCTCTTTTACCGGTTCAACTCAGGGCGGGCGCGACATTGAAGCCGCTGCCGTAGGACGTTTTATCGATATCGGCCTCGAGCTTGGCGGTAAAGACCCCGCCTATGTACGTCATGATGCCGAGTTAGAACATACCGTTGAAAATCTGATCGACGGAGCATTTTTCAATTCTGGGCAATCCTGCTGTGGTATTGAACGAATTTATGTTCACAAAGAGCTATACCAGAAATTTTGTGATAATTTTATTGAATTGACTCGTGAATACCGCCTCGGTGATCCGCTCCACCCGGATACCACACTCGGTCCAATGGTTAACGCCACTGCTGCCACACGCGTACGCGACCAAATCAGCGATGCAATTAAACAAGGTGCTACACCAACCATTGATGAAAAACGTTTTACAGCAAGCAAGGCTGGCACCGCTTACCTTGCCCCACAAGTGCTGCTGAATGTTGACCATTCCATGTCAGTCATGCGCGATGAAAGCTTTGGCCCTGTCGTCGGCATTATGTCTGTCGATTCAGACGAACAAGCGATCAAGCTAATGAACGACTCACCTTACGGCCTGACGGCCTCAATCTGGACCACCGATCAAGAATCAGCACTGAATATCGGCAACCAATTAGAGACAGGAACCTGTTTCATGAATCGCTGTGACTACCTCAATCCAGCACTGGCATGGAGCGGCGTGAAAAATTCAGGAAAAGGCTGCTCACTTTCAGAGCTTGCCTATGAACGCCTCACCCAGCCAAAATCATTTTATTTTCGTAACTAATAAAGAGCATGAAAAATAGCAGCAACAGATTACACGGTAACTGGAATTACCCCACCACCCTGTGGTTCGGTGCCGAGCGTATCACAGAGCTTGCCACGGCCTGTAAAACACTCAACATGCATCACCCGCTGCTCGTCACCGACCCAGGGCTCAGCCAGCTGCCAATGGTGAACGAGGCAATCGCCCATAACAAGGCTCAGGGAATACCCACTGGCCTCTTCTATGACATCAAACCCAACCCTAACAGCCTGAATATCGAGAACGGCATTAAGCATTACCATAAAAATAAACACGATGGTGTCATCGCCTTTGGCGGCGGCAGTGCACTGGATGCAGGCAAGGCGATTGCGCTAATGAGTGGGCAGACACAGCCACTGTGGGCATTTGAAGATGCCGCTGATAACTGGCAGCGTGTCGACAGTAACGGAGTTGCCCCAATCATCGCCGTGCCCACCACCTCCGGCACAGGCTCAGAGGTAGGCCGAGCATCACTTATTGTCGATGAAGAAAAACATTGTAAAAAGATCATTTTTCATCCCAAAATGCTACCCAGCATTGTCATTGCCGACCCACAACTCACCATTGGGCTGCCCGCTAATATCACCGCAGCAACTGGCATGGATGCACTTTCCCACAACCTTGAGGCATACTGCGTCCCAGCCTACCACCCGATGGCTGATGGCATTGCACTGGAAGGAATGCGCCTGATCAAAGAGTCGCTGGCAATTGCCTGTAAAGAGCCCAAAAACATTAAAGCGCGCAGCCAGATGATGATGGCATCCACCATGGGTGCAACCGCTTTCCAAAAAGGACTCGGCGCGATGCATGCCCTCGCCCATCCTCTCGGCGCTCTTTACGATGCACATCATGGCCTGCTCAATGCCATTTTGATGCCTTATGTCTTACTCAAGAACCGCCCCGCAATTGATACCCGCATGCAACACCTGGCACGTTATCTCGAACTCGATGGTGACGACTTTGATGCCGTATTCAACTACATCATCACCTTACGCGCTCACATCGGTATTCCGAATGATCTGCGCAGCATTGGCATCGACGAGCGCCGTATTGATGAGGTCGCCATCCAGGCACTGCAGGATCCCTCCGCTGCTGGTAATCCTGTTCCACTGACTCAGGCACAATATTCAACACTACTCAGCGACGCGATCAACGGCAACTTAAAGAATTAAGGAACCTCTGAATAAAGCCTGCTTTTCAGCATAAAACAAGGGTGATGGCGTTAAAAGGGCGCACACCATTACCTGTTGGTCGAATCTAAAGTGACTGCGTTATAGTTTTAAGAAAAATTGCCGATCAATTCTATAATCCATTCTATTTCTTAAAATCCGATAACATGCTGAAGATATTAAAAATATTCTCCAGAAAGAGAGCAACAACCAGTCAATCAGCGAGCGTACGCGTGATACTGGACAGTGCCCGATTATGCCAACTACTACCCTATTTTCCTATCAGTAGTAATCTCAAATATTTTCCAGAATACAGGCAAGAGATAACCCTGGACTCCATCATTATTGCCTACTTAATAAATGGTGAGGTTATTTACTCAAACAACGAGCTCTCCACCACCAACGATAACCACAATTTGATAATAAATGGCACGATGATTGATGAGATCAACAGCTTTGCTTTTCTCATCCCTACCATCATCCGCAATGAAACTGAGCTAGATTACGAACAAAAAGAGATACTGGAACAGAGCGGAGGTCTGGCAAAAGGCAATAGCATTACCTTAATCGGACAGCAATACGATGGCAATATCCCGTTCATTGACACGGTGGTAAAAAAATATGCGCGCCTCAGGGATGGTCATTTCAACAACACTCAAGTGGTAGTACTCAATGTCGATCCAACGCTATTAGAGCTGAAGGATCAACGAAGTCAAACAAGGTTAACAGCAAAGATCCCCGCTCTGATACAGACAAAGCTCGATAATGAAAAACATCAATGCACCCTTATCGATTTCTCAGAGCACACCGTCAAAATCTGCTGTGATGATAATGATATTGTCCCGATGAGCTGTGAAAAAGGTGAAACTATTACCCTGACATTTAACCTTCCCACCAGCACCACGCCGCATATTATGAAAGGTAGAGTCGTTAAAATTGATGGCACAGCGATAATTGCTAAACTTGAAGAAATACTGATTGAGCAACAGTTCGAAAAACTCACCTCCATCGATATTCTAGAGCTTAAAACCAAACTACTTCAACAGCCAAACAACCACTAGCATCAGCTAACACAGCATAAAATGGAGGCTGTCGGACTTAGGTAATCGTAGCGAGGGAGAACCATTTTTGTACTCAAGGGGCGTTGTAAAGTCCATTTCTTTGATCGTTTGAGGCGAATATTGAGCATATCACTCCCAGACATACCCAAAGCGTTTTAAATTTAGGTGTAAAGAACGCGGAATATTTTTTCCATGGCAAGGCAGAATGACGATGAATAGTCACTCTATTGAGAGGAATTCTAACGCGGCCAGGGGAGAAATAGGCCGAGCTATTTGCCCTGAATTTAAACCGCTTTGGGTATAAATCAATGGGAAAATAAACAACCGATGAACCTCGAAAAACTATTTCAACGAGGCGTTGACCTCCACAATCAGCACCTGCTTGAAGAAGCAAAGGAAACCTACCAAAAGGTGCTATCAAAAGAACCCCGACACGCCGAGGCGCTTTATTACACGGGTATAATTCATGCTCAACTTGGGCATCCAATAGAAGCGATCAAACTATATAAAAAATCACTTGCGGTAAAACCAGATACTTCAGCAGTACACAACGACCTTGGCATTACCCTGAATAACCTGCAGAAACATTCAGAAGCACTAGCAGCATTCCAGCATGCAGTTAAGGCAGATCCAGAAAATGTCGAGGCCTATAACAACCTGGGCGGTGTTTTAGGATACTTCGAACGCTCGGATGAAGCTCAGGCCTGCTTTATTAAAGCGCTAGCAATCATGCCTGACCACGATGAAGCTAACTATAATTTAGGGGTGGTATTTAGTGACAGAAAACAATTCAGCACCGCTGAACAATATTACAACAACGCCCTAAAGCGTAACCCAGATCACTTTCGTGCACTCACCAATCTAGGCATCATTAAAATGAAGCAGCAGCATCTTCAACAAGCCTGCGCCTATTTCCAGCAAGCACTTAAAATTGAACCCGGCCATAGCAATACATTGAGCCAACTCGCTATCTGTTTGCGTCAGATGTGCAGCTGGGAATCATTCGCAGAAATTCAGCAATCGCTCATCCAATGGCATCAATCGAGTCAAACGGTGCCGAATGCATTTGCATTCTTAATGTGGTCCGATGACCCTGCCGCTCAACAGAAATGCGCTCGCAGCTATACTAAATCGATCATAAACAACTCATTTAACCCCATAAATGCGCTCCCAGCGAATGATGCCCCACGCATAAAAGTTGCCTATTTATCTGCCGACTTCCGCGAACATCCCGTTTCATACCTCACCGCAGAGCTCTACGAACTACACGATCGCACTAAATTTGAAATCACTGCGATTGCCTATGGTCCGCCAAACAACAGTCCCATGCGGCAACGCTTAATGAAGGCATTCGACCACTTTCATGAAGCGGGGCATTTGAGCGATACCGAAGTGGCAGAGCTTATCGCCTCCAGCGGCATCCATATTGTGGTCGATTTAACAGGCCATACCCACGGATCACGGCTAGCGGTACTCGCTCGACGACCAGCCCCTATTCAGATCAATTATCTTGGCTATATCGGAACAATGGGAGCAAAGTTCATCGATTACATTTTAGTCGATAAATTTAGTGTGCCAGCACAACAACAACCTTTTTTTGATGAGCAACTTGTCCACCTGCCATGCTATATGGTGACTGATTCAAAACAGAAAGCCTCAGATAAAACACCGTCAAAAAGTTCATGTTGTCTACCCGAAAAGGGCTTTGTTTATTGCTGTTTTAATAACACCAGTAAAATCACCCCAACGCTCTTTTCAATATGGATGCGCTGCCTAAAAGCCGTGCCTGATAGTGTATTATGGCTAGTCGATGATAATGAATGGATGCGTGAAAATCTTCGCCGCGAAGCAAAACAGCACAACATTGATCCTCACCGCCTGATCTTTGCCGTACGTATACCATTGCCCGAACATTTAGCTCGGCAACGCCTCGCGGATCTTTTTCTGGATACATTGCCATATAATGCAGGCACCACTGCAAGTGATGCCCTGGGCATAGGATTGCCTGTTATCACATGCCCAGGAAATAGCTTTGTCTCACGCATGAGCGGAAGTCTGCTACACGCAGCAGGTCTGCCCGAACTAGCCGTAGAAACACTCAGTGATTATGAAGCACTGGCAATCAGGCTCGCTTGCGAACCAGAATTACTCAAAATAACAAAAGCCAAACTGATCGATAACCGCAGCAGTGCACCACTATTCGACAGCCAAAAATTCTGCACTAATTTTGAAGCCGCACTCACCCTGATGGTCGATAAATGGCACGACTCCGTAAAAAACCCGTCCCAGCAGATGACAGAAAAACCCAATCTCATCGCCATGCTTGAGGATACCGTTGCACTTCATCAAAAAGGGGATATTGATACAGCTGAAGACGGTTACAAGAAAATACTGGAAAAAGAACCGGAGAATGCTGATGCACTACACCTCTATGGTGTTATCAATGCACAAAGAGGAAATATTGATAAAGCCATTGCTCTTTACCATCACGCAATTCGCATCGATTCTGGTCTTTATGCTGCACACAACAACCTTGGGATCGCACTAGGTAGTATCGGTGAATTCCATCAGGCCGCAGAAAGCTTTCGCCACGCAAATGAGATCTCACCAAATGATGAATCTCATCATAATCTTGGAAATTGTCATTATTATTTAAAACAATATAATGAGGCGATTTCACAATATGAAAAAGCACTGGCGATCAACCCCGACCATGCCAACTCTCAACGCAACATAAAGGCCTGTTTGAAACACCTTGAACAATAAATAACGATTATCCCATACCCTGCTCAATACCCGCTAAATTAACAAAAAAGTATCAGCAGACTACCCGTTCACACCTTGCAGCAGACATACTCGATGCTGTAGCATTCAGCTACAATTATTTAACTTAAGTTCCGCTCATTTTTATTTTCCTCTGCACACAGCACCCATTCAAATACAGCAAAGAACTAAATAACCCCTTGTATACTATAATATTACGACGCACTGCTCTCATTAGCGCCCTGATGGGTCTAATTTCACTCTCGGCAGCCTCTTATGCGACCCCGACAGCCTATTCGCTCGTTGATAATAACAGCACAGCGAGCTGGACATTTAACCTGCCCGCTCAAACTGTTCAGTACAAACCGTTTGAGCGTCACATCTACTCAATCAGTGGCGATATAGACACCCCGCCACCCAGCAGCGCCGACAAAGCAGGATTGATAAAAGACACCAAGTATTTTTTCACCTATCAAGTCGCCATTGTCGGACTGCTCTATATTTCTCCACAGAGTTTCTCTGGCTGGTCAGACGAACAAAAAGACGATTTCAGCTTCGATAAATACAAAAATAACATCCGTCATGCAGTATGGGATAGCGACCAGTGGGATATCAACTATATCATGCACCCATACTGGGGCAGTGCATACTATGTCCGTGCACGCGAACGCGGCTACGATGAAAATACCGCATTCTGGTACTCCGCCGCACTCTCCGCCTCATTTGAGTTTGGCTTCGAAGCCTTTTTTGAGGAACCTTCACTACAGGATATTATCGTGACCCCTGTCGCAGGTGCTTTTCTTGGCATGTACTTCATGAAGCTGCGCAAAGAGATCAGAGCGCGCCATGCCAGTGGTGAAAAAGAGACCTTGAGTGATCGTTGGATCATGGCGTTAACAGATCCACTGGGTGCGATGAATGCAAAAACGGATGAATGGTTTTACGATGATGAAAATGGCAGTCACTCACAACTATCCCCCATCATCGCATTGCCAGCTTACCGCCCCACTGATTTCGATTCATCACTAGAAAATCGCTATCGCCTAACCCAGATGCCAGTGCTCGGCATGCAGTATAGTTATCGCTGGTAACATCAAACCCAACACACCAATAGGTGTAAAGAGCGCGGAATATTTTTCTATGGCAAAGCAGAATGACGATGAATAGTCACTCTATTGAGAGGAGTTCTAACGCAGCCAGGGAAGAAATAGGCCGAGCTATTTGCCCTGAATTTAAATCGCTTTGGGTATATACCCAAAGCGTTTGAAATTAAGGTCTAATTGCACGCCCTGTTCATCCCATGACTGCGTTGAAATTCCTTGCAATAGTCCCGCTATTACGCGTCATTTCGCCTTGCCATGGAATGAATATGACACACACTTAACACCTAAATCTCAAACGCTTTGGGTATATAAACCTTACGCTTAAAAAGATCACTACGCCGACTAACAAGGCGATCTAAAAAGAGCAGCCCATCAAGATGATCAAGTTCATGTTGCACCGCGCGCGCTTCGTAGCCCTCCATTTCATACTGCTGCAGTACACCAAGCTCATCCAGTGCTTCTAATATAATGGTCTCGGCGCGCACGACGTTAGCGGTATAATCCGGTACTGACATACATCCCTCTCGGCCAACCACCGAACCTTGCCACTCAATAATTTCTGGATTGATTAACACCATCCTGCCGTGCTGTTTAATCTTCTTTTTAACGGAGACATCTACAATCGCGATGCGTTCTAGTCGCCCCACCTGCGGTGCAGCAATACCGACGCCACCCGGCCCAGCGCGCATCGTCTCTTCAAGGTCGGCAATAAATTCACGCAGGGTATCATCAAACAACGTGACATCACTGCACACCTGCTTAAGGCGTTTGTCCGGGTATTGTAGAATATCCAGCAATGCCATCGAACCATCAGCCAATGACGACGTCTATGGGTGATAGGCGGGTTTCGATTCCTTCGCTGGCAATAATCTCCAACGCAGACTCTAGTGAGGGTATCCCCTCCTGCGCCTCACCTTCGATATGCAACACATAGACAGGCTTCTCTTTGCTACCCGCGACATCAGACTCCAGCGATAGAATATGCAGCCCAGCTTCAGCGAGTGTGGCTGTGGCATGTGCCACAATACCGCTGCGGTCTTTACCAAACAACGTAATGCGTACATCGGGTTCGACATGATGATGCAGTTCGCCTTTAATACTATCGAGATGCAGATGAAGGCCCAATGATTCAATCACGGGTGCCAACAACTCTCTCAGTGCCTTTTCACGCCCTTCGCTCTGCACCATTAACATCATAGTGAAGTTGCCACCGAGGCGTGTCATCGAGGCCTCTCCCAGGTTGCAGCCGCCATCAAACAGTGCAGAAGTGACCTTAGCGACTATACCCGGCCGATCTGGCCCGACCACTACTGCCATAAACCATTTATCCATACATCCCCCTTCAACACATTAGTGTAATAACAGATGGGTCAAATAGATAATCATGACGCCACCACAGATCAATAACACTTGCTGTAAGGAGGCACTAACTTCAGTGCGTTTATGCAGGCCAGGAATCAAATCCGACACCGCTATATAGATACAGCTCGAGACCGCAATCGCCAGCATATAAGGCATTAACCACTCAACGCCATTAAGGCCAAAGTAACCAATCACGCCACCCAGTGGTGCGGTTAGACTGGAGAAAATATTTAATACTAACGCGCGAGAACGACTCAGGCCGCTATTCAGTAACACCGCAAAATTACTTAACTCCTGCGGAATTTGATGCGCCATGACCGCCAGACTGGTAACAATCCCCAGGTGGATATCAACCAGAAAGGCCGCCGCAATCAACACCCCGTGGATCAGGTTATGTACCGCATCACCGACCACAATCAACGGCCCGGCAACACCACCTTGATGCCCATCACCCTCATGCGCATGATGATGCGCCTCGCAATCGATGTGATGGCAATGCCGCCATATCACCATTTTTTCCATAATAAAGAAACCGAGCAGCCCCAACAACACTGCAAACGTCACGCGGTGCGTATCACCATCCGGCACGGTCTCCAGCGCATGTGGTAATAATGCAAGGAAGGCTGCGCCTAATAAGGCACCCGTAGCAAAACTAATCAGGTGCGGTAACAGGCGAGTACGCAGCGCCGTCGGCAACAATAGAAACAAACCCGCGGCGACCACACTCAGCACACCAACTAGCAGGCAAAACAGTACAATCCACGCCAACGGGCTCATCGCCTGATCCTACTGATCAATAACATCAAAAACATTCCAGCCAGCAACCACATTAACCACCGCGCTTTCTCAAATAGTCTGCTGCTTCAAGCTGGTTTTGCTCCATCGCCCAATCAATCGCACTCTCACCATCAACGGTTCTGGCATCCATGTCCGCACCATTTTCCAGCAGCAGATCGATCATATCGAGCTTGCCCTGACGGGCTGCACGCATCAACGAGGTCTGTCCATCTTTGGCCTGTAGATTGACATCAGCGCCATGTGCAATCAGTAGCTCAGCAATCTTCATATGCCCCATGAATGATGCCACCATCAACGGCCCGATGGTTTCACGGTTAAAATCGTTCACCTCGGCACCATGGGCGATCAAGATCTCAATCACCTCTGGCTCATCGCTCATCGGTGGTAGCATCAGTGCGGTATTGCCATTCACGTCTCCCGCATTCACATCCGCCCCCATATCGATCATATGTTTGACGATGCCTGGATACGGGCCTGAAACAGCCAGCATCAGCGGCGTTGTACCCAATACACCCGGCGCATTGATATCAACTTCACGCTTCAACAATAACGCGGTAATTTCAAGATGGCCGTGACGAATCGCCAGTGCCAGCGCCGAATCACCAGCACGATTAAAGACGTTCACATCAATCCCCTGATGCAGCAGATCCTCAACCGCGCGGACATTGCCTGAATCGACCGCATCTATCAACGGCGGATTACTACACCCTGTCAACACACCCAGGGAAACCAACAAAACAATAACCTTCAGGAAGTTCGTATTCATACGCGAGAAATAACCATTATATGCCAGTGAAAGAGCGGCAATTCTACATGAGTTCAGGCAAAAAAGGACGATGGGGCACAGACGAGGCCTTATCAATGTGAATTAGTGTTAATCCGTCATCCAGATCAACGTCGCCATGCGCCCGGTAACGCCATCACGACGGTAAGAATAGAAGTTCTCAGGGCTGCTGACGGTACACCACTCAGCGCCATAAATCGCACTAACCCCTTGTTTTTTCAGAATTAGCGCAGCTAATTGATAGAGATCAGCATGCCAGTGGCCATCGCGAACCGAGATAAAGGCATCAGCGGTGGCGGCATCACGCGCAACAAAGGCCGCGCGCACCTCCGTACCCACCTCAAATTGCTGCGGGCCAATGGCAGGGCCAAGCCAGGCCATCAACCCTTGAGGCTCACCCATCGCCGCAATAGTCGATTCGATCACCCCACCAGCCAGTCCACGCCAGCCTGCATGGACTGACGCCACTGTTAAACCCTGTTTATCACACAACAAAACAGGCAGACAATCAGCCGTGAGTACGGCACTGACAACGCCCGCTTGAGTGGTGAAGCTGGCGTCCGCTTCGATACCAATGGTGCTACTGGCCGCATCGACACAGCCAACGCCGTGTATCTGGGTTAACCAGATTGGCGGCGCGGGCAGTGCCAGCGCCTTTTGTAGCCGTTCACGATTAGCCGTCACCGCCACAGGATCATCAGCAACATGATCAGCAAGATTTAGCGCCGCATAATCACCCATACTGGCACCGCCACAACGCAGCGAAGAAGCAGCCCGAACATTGGCAGGCGCGGGCCAGTCAGGGACAATCCAGCGCAGCTCTTCAATTGAATCAATTCGATCTGAACCAGTCCGATCTGAAGCAATGCGGCCTGAATCAATATGGCCAGACATGTTTACTCGGCCAGCTTCAGGTCTTCATCAAGCACTTGCAGCAGCCTTGCCATGTCCGTGGGTAGCGGCGCCTCCCATGAGACCATTTCACCGCTTTCAGGATGCACCAGGCCTAATTTAGCCGCATGTAGTGCCTGGCGCTTAAAGGTACGCAACATGCCGTTCAGCACCTCGCCACATCCTTTAGGAATACGCAGCCGTCCACCATAGACCGGGTCACCGACAATCGGATAACGAACATGTGCCATATGGACACGAATCTGATGGGTACGGCCAGTCTCCAGCTTTACCAGCACATGGGTATGGGCGCGGTAACGCTTTATCACCCGGTAGTGAGTGCGCGCCTCTTTACCTCGGCCGACCACCGCCATGCGAGTACGCACCGTGGGGTGACGTCCGATGGCGGCATCAACCGTGCCACCCGCCGTCATCACACCATTCACCACGGTTTGGTATTCACGTTCAAATTCACGCCGCTGAATCTGCTCCGTTAGCACTTTTTGTGATTTAAGGGTACGCGCCACCACCAGCAGGCCACTGGTCTCTTTATCGAGGCGATGTACGATCCCGGCACGCGGCACGCCGGCCAGCTCTGGTGCATGGTGCAGCAGCGCATTCAACATCGTGCCCTCTCGATTGCCCGCAGCGGGATGCACCACCAGCCCGACTGGCTTGTTGATCACCAGAATCGATTCATCTTCATAGACGATGTCGAGTGGAATCGCCTCCGGCTTTGAGTCGACCTCTTCCTCTAGCTCAACCGTGATCTCAATCTGCTCGCCACCGCGCAGTTTATCTTTCGAACGCAGCTGTTTGCCATCAACCAGCACCACTCCATCACTCACCCATTGCTGCAGACGTGCGCGTGAATAGTCTGAAAAAATCTGAGCCAGAATCTTATCAAGACGCTGCCCTGCTAGCTCATCATCCACTGTCGCACTTAAATGTTCTACTTCACTCACAATAAACTGTCACCCAACCCTTTTATTCACGTACATAATAAGCCCATAATCGATTCACAAGTGATCTACCCGTGCTATTTTAGGAGCCTCTGATTAATACTGTGCGATGTGATATGAGAGTCAAACCATTCACCTCCGGGCGCAAGACGCAGATCGCAGGTAGTACCCTCGGGGCACACCGTAGCAGGACTATTGCCAAGATGCACCCACAGGAAGTGCACTCAGGGGCATTCCACCCCCAGGATACAACAAAGCAGCTGGATATTTTGAACGTATAGCACACGGTCATGAATTAATCAGCGCTTCCTTTAATTAATAAAAAACTATAATATAAATAAATGTTTAATGATACCAATAAGGGCACCCTGGCCAACCAGGATCGGAACTGATGCGCCCAATCAATATAATATACTGTTTTGTCACTGTCTTGTTGTTACTGCTGGCAGGCTGTGCCACCACCGTGCCAAAGAGTACCGACCGTGACCAGTCAACACAACGCATGAGCGCCAACGCCCTCTACACTGCTGGCAAAGAGGCGATGAACAACGGCGATCCTCAGGGGTCGATTCACCACTTCAACACCCTGATAACACAGTATCCAACCAATGAACTCACGCTCCAGGGACGACTCGAACTGGCCTACGCCTATCATAAAAGTGGCCAGACAAGCGCTACCATTGCCACTACAGAGCGCTTTATCAACCAACACCCGCAACATAAAAATATTGATTACGCCTATTATCTACGTGGTCTCACCGCGTACGGGGCTGCCATCGCCAGACTTGGCACTGACATCTCTACTGACACCGCCATCACTGGCGCACCTTATGAGTCCCATATGGCGCTTGAGTTTCTACACGAACTCATTAATCACTTCCCGAATGGCAAGTTCAGTGGTGATACCCGGCAGCGCATTAATGAGCTTAATGAACGCGTCGCACTATATCTGGTCATCGCGGCACAACAGCAGTTTGCTCAGGGAAACCTGGCCAAAGCTGGTCTGCTCGCTCAATCAGTTGTTGAAGAGCATCCAGAGTCAGCGTCACTTCAAAAAGCTGCCATCATCACCAATCAGGCCTATCAGCTACTGGGGCTAAGCGGCGATAACCCACTCAACGTCACCATTGACCAGATGAAGAGCACACTCAAACCCGACGCGCAGCCTCCACCCATCACTCCCCTGCTGGTAAGTCACGTCACCAGAGCCACCACCGAAGAGGTTGAAACTACGTCCGCAGCGGCGATAATGTCAACCTCCGAAAATGGCACTGAGAACATTCCACTCGAAATAACACCCGCGAAAGAAATCGCCGCCGTGGCCGTACCCAAAGAACCGCAGGAAATGATCGCGACACCTGATATTCTCAATATCGTCAAAAAACTGAACGTCCATGGCAATACCCTGTGGCACAGCCATTCGTCCACCTATCGCCTCTATCTGGGCGGCCATCTCAATACAATATACTCTCAGGAGAAAGCGCTACTGACCATCAGTACGGACAAAAACGGTAACGGTCCTGATCTTACGTGTGAATACTCAACTAGACACGGCGGACTGGAAAACGTCAAGGCAGATAAAGTGACGGCCTGCAATACACTCGCAAACAAGTTACAAACCTATCTAGAAAACAATTGATCAGGTCGTCTCACGATAACACACAGCAACCTCTGATTAACTCATAAACAAATGCTATGAACCCAAATATTGAACGGCGGCATTGCACTCCAGCAGTAAAATACCCTCCAATACATCACATACGATGCGTAATTACTGGCAATAATCCCACCAGATATATCAAACCCTCATTCAATTCTTTTATTCACGTGCATATAAGCTCATAATCCGTTCATCTAGTGATCGATACGCAATCATGATAATGGTGCCTTCACTGGTAAGGACACCCCGGATAACAGGATCTTAATATATGCGACCATCCAACAAAGTATACTGTTTTATCGCTGCATTTTCGCTACTACTCTCAGGCTGTGCCACCACGGCACAAAACAACAGCAGTGAACATTCCCAGTCAAATCAACGCATGACTGCCAGCGCGATCTATAGCGTAGGCAAAGAGGCGATGAATATTGGTGACCATCAGGCAGCCATTCGTCACTTCAACACCCTGATTACACAGTACCCGGTCGATAAGTTTGCACTACAGGGACAACTGGAACTCGCTTACGCCTACCATAAAATAGGCCAGAGCAGCTCAACCATCGCCACCACCGAGCGTTTTATCAACAACCACCCACAACATAAAAACAGCGACTACGCCTATTACCTG
>UOFQ01000003.1_pt1 | contig 20023 bp, 15 predicted proteins | sample 1988961 | NCBI WGS metagenome assembly UOFQ01 (sample SAMEA4712195, study PRJEB27164) | hydrothermal vent metagenome | biome: marine basaltic hydrothermal vent biome; feature: marine hydrothermal vent; material: mineral | place: Pacific Ocean | collected 2011-06-14/2011-07-23 | depth 1719 m | reverse complement strand
GGCGAGCGCCGAGTTTGGTTATGATGAAAGCCTGCTGAATCAGGTGCAGGCATTTCACTTTAAAGGTGGACAGGGTGCTAAGACCGGTACTGGTGGGCACCTCCCCGGGAATAAAAACATTGGCAAGATTGCCGAAGTAAGGGGGATTCCCGTAGGCATGCCAGCAGTCTCACCACCGACCTTTAAAAATCTCTCATCTGTGGCTGACTTCAGGCACTTTGCCGACCGCGTGCGAGAGGTCACTGGTGGAATACCCATTGGCTTTAAACTGAGTGCTAATCACATCGAAAGAGATATGCAATTTGCACTTGATGCCAGTGCAGATTATATCATCCTCGATGGACGTGGCGGTGGTACTGGTGCTGCACCGGAGATGTTTCGTGATCATATTAGTGTGCCGACCATTCCGGCACTGGCTCGTGCACGTCGCTTTCTTGATCAGCAAGGAGCGAGTGGTCGTGTGACATTGATCATTACTGGTGGGTTGCGAGTGCCGATCGATTTTGTGAAAGCGATGGCGTTGGGTGCCGATGGCGTGGCACTCGCTAATAGTGCAATGCAGGCGATCGGCTGTGTGGCGGCAAGGATGTGCAATACCAATAACTGCCCAGCAGGTATCGCGACGCAAGATGAAGCATTAAGGGCGTTGCTGAATATCGAGAAGGCATCCACTCAACTAGCCAATTTCTTTGCCGCCTCGACTGAATTAATGCAGGTGATGGCCCGCGCCTGTGGGCACGACCACCTGAATAAATTTGCGAAGGGTGACCTGGCTACCTGGCATCGAGAGATGGCGCTGCTGTCTGGGGTGGATTACGCTGGTTTTGGCGATGCTGTTCGTTAATCGATAAGGGTTTGTAATGAAGATAGTAGTAGCAGAAACCGAGCAGGCGATTGCGGCCTGTTTTCCAGTGATGTTTGAGTTGCGGCCTCATTTGATTCAGGAGACGTTTGTTGAGCGTATTCGACAGCAGCAATCTCAAGGTTATCGGTTGGCTTATCTTGAGCTAACTGGGGAGCCGACTGGCGAGGTAAGTGGACAGCCAGTGGCGCTAGCAGGCTTTCGCATTAGCAATAACCTTGCGTGGGGAAAGTTCCTGTATGTGGACGACCTGGTGACATCAGCAAAGCATCGTTCACATGGGTATGGCAAGGCGTTACTGAACTGGCTTAATGAATATGCGATTCAGGAGGGGTGCTCTCAGCTACATCTGGATTCAGGAGTGCAGCGCAAAGAGGCACACCGCTTTTATCAGCGAGAGCAGGTAATAGTAACCGGCTTTCATTTTGCTCGGAACCTTAAATAGCCTGTAAGGACGAGATTGAACCATTATGGTGGTGAATGATGGCGTTACTTGAACATCTGAAGATGATGGCTGACTATCATCAATGGGCGCATGCACGTCTGTTGCAGTATGTTGAAGCGCTGAGTAAAGAGGAGTATCACCAGCCCTGCGGGCTATACTTTACTTCTGTACATGGTACGTACAATCACATGTTGGTCGGTGATAGCCTGTGGTATGGCCGCTTTGTGAATGAGCGGGTGGATCTGCCGGGGCTTGATCATGAATTATGTTCATCCAGGGAGTCGTTGGTGGCAGCGTTAACCGTGCAAACGAATAAATGGGTCGACTATGTTGAGCAGCTGACGAAAGAGCGGCTTGAAGAGAATCTTACCTACCATAGCATGGTGGGTGAGCAGTATTCATTGCCGAAAGGAGAGTTATTGGCGCATGTTTTTAATCATGGTACCCATCATCGTGGGCAGGTATCGAGCATCGTGACACAGTTGGGTTATCCATGTCCGGAGATGGATGTGGTCTATTTTATGCTCGTTAACAGGAAAGTGTGAGCTATTTTATCTCTATGTTGTTTAATTTTTACAGGTACATATTCTGCAAATAAAATGGTTGTTTACCATTAAAAAAAGAGTGGCTATACTCTCAACAACATCTGTGTCCGATAACAAAATATAAAGCGCACTGAAGTACAAAAAAAAGATAACAGAGCTGTTAGCGTGCGCAGTATTTTGCGTACGATTAAAAACAGCCTGAAAAGGCGCGTAAGAGGGAAGCTTGTATTGCAGTGTTCTATTTTGGCTGCTAGCTAACACTTCCATCTTTCTTACAGGCCATTTGACGAAGCTTGAGGGAGCGGGATTGCGTATCATATGATTGATGCTGCTATAGGCCACATTGCCAGTGAGCTGAACCAACATATCAGGCGAACCTATTCGCTGAGTGAAGATATGGTGGTGGTATCTAATTTGCTTGAGCAGGATGGCTCGGTGTCGGTGCACGTCAATAACAAACTGGTCATCTTCCTGGTGAATATCGAAAAAGATACCGTACCGCAGCAGCCCGCTCACATGGCGCGGCCTGATGGCGGGCGTTCCGTTGTCTCTAGTGCACCGCTCTATTTAAACCTCTATGTGATGGTTGCCGGGAATTTTAGTGGTAGCAATTACACGGAAGGGCTTAAGTTTATTTCGACTGCGATTAGTTTCTTTCAACGCCAGCCAATGCTGGATCAGAAAAATACACCGGCATTAGACAAGCGAATCGAGCGCTTGATGCTTGATATCGAAAACCAGGGGATGCATAACCTGAGTGGCTTGTGGGGGATGTTAAGTGGCAAATACCTGCCATCGGTTCTGTATAAAATGCGCGTGGTGACATTTGATGCGGACGACGTGCAGCAGCAAGATAGCGCGATGACAAAGCCAGAATTCAAATTGGGTAACTGATGAGTCATTACGCGCCATTATTTACCTTTATCGTTGAACATGGCTTTTATGATAGCGGTCTGGCGCATGGTCTATCATTTAAGCCTTGTGAGCGCAGTGCCAGTGTGATGTTGAATGCTGGATTGATGGTAAAGCCGGTTGTCGGTGGTATTGCAGTGCTATTTGATGAGAAGCTGAGTGAGTCGTTGCAACTTTATATTGAGGATGATGAGCCGCTGGATCTGCTCTTTAAAATTTACCCAGAGGAGGCCTCCTTTAAGAGTCGTACCAGGGTTGCAATCGATAATGATGATGAAATGGTTTTGTACGTGAGTAATCATCTTTTTCGTGCAGAGGTGGATGGGCGTATCAAGCTGCATAGCGGATCGTTCATCTCGATGGACGACGCCATAAGGATGGATTCAGACTCGCTGGTGGATGTATTAGATCGTAAAGAAAAGGTCATTCCTCCCTTTTTGGTAGTGAGTTTTCGTATTGATAAAGCTGACCTGGAAGGGATTGGCGCGCCGAGTGGTGTTGCACCTAAAAGCTACTATATAAGGGTAGAAGAGCGACAGGTGTTCTGGAAGTACTATCTTATGGGGTCGCTTGTCAGGGACAATATATATCTTTCTGATGTTGATGGCGTCGCTGAATTTGTTCCGATGGGAAAAGAGCAGCTAGCGGATCATCGTGAAGCCATGATCTTCCGGTCGAAGAAGAAACTGCCCTTAAAGGCGAGCTTTGATTATCGATTTCAATTGAAAGAGAAAGATAGTAATGGGGAAAAAGTGATTATTAAGCGCTTGCCGATGGCAGAGGTCACGCGTTTTGGGCGTGAGGTTATCGACGGCAGTAGTGAGGTTGTGTCGGAAATTTACATTAACTGTTAACAGTATCATAAGGGAGATATTATGGGACAGATGAAAACACCGGGCGTCTATATTGTTGAGAAAAACGCCTTTCCTAACTCTGTTGTTGAAGTAGCAACAGCCGTACCCGCTTTTATCGGTTATACCGAGCGGGCTGATAATAGAGGTAAAGGGTTATCGAATAAACCGTGGCGTATCACCTCGATGTCTGAGTTTCATAACTATTTTGGCTTTGCGCCGAGTGCAAACTTTGGCGTTGAAGAGAAGCCAGCAGATTCATTTGAAGAGGCGGCCTTTAATCTCGCCGGTAAAGAGTATCTGTTAAATCAAAATGCGGGGAAATACCTGCTTTATTATAGTTTGCTGCTGTTTTTTCAGAATGGTGGCGGCCCCTGTTATATCGTCTCCGTCGGACGTTATGGCGATGATATTGAGGCGGGTAAACTGTCTAAAGGCATTGGCCTGCTAGTGAAAGAACAGGAGCCAACCATGGTGGTGATGCCTGAAACTGTGTTGTTGGCTGAAGCCGATAGCATTAGTGTGCAGCAGGCGGCACTTGCCCATTGTGGTGGTAAGATGCGTAACCGTGTGGCCGTACTTGATGTGTGGGGCGGTGAAAAAGATCGTCAGGATCCTGCCGGAGATTGCATCGATAACTTTCGTTCAGCGCTGGGTATTAATTATCTCGATTTTTCGATGGCCTATTATCCCTGGGTAAATACGACTATTGTGCAGGAGAACGAACTGGGTTTTGAAAATATTTCTAATCCAGATGTTTTACAGGGGTTGCTGCGTACCGAGCTAGGCATAGGTGAAACTGCTGATGAGAATAGCACGCCGAAACAGACTCAGCAGATTGAGATGGTCAATAACATCACTAGCACCTGGGATGGTAAGTCTCCTGAGGAAGTGATCGCCGACAAGATGCTGTTGAATAAGAGTCTGCGTGCTTCAAGCCCAGTGTACGGTAATCTGATTAAAGAGATGCGTGAACAGTTAAACCTGTTGCCCCCTGCCGCTGCTATGGCGGGTGTCTTTACCATGGTTGATAACACACGTGGTGTATGGAAGGCGCCAGCTAATGTTAGCCTGAGTGCGGTGGTTTCACCTGCGGTCAATATCACACATGACGAACAGGAAGACCTGAATGTAACGACACAGGGTAAGTCGATTAATGCGATCCGCTCTTTTATCGGAGAAGGCACGCTAGTGTGGGGTGCGCGCACACTCGATGGCAATAGTCTTGACTGGCGCTACATTAACGTACGTCGCACCATGATTATGCTTGAAGAGTCTATTCGTTTAGCATCCAAGGCGTATGTCTTTGAGCCTAATACTGCTAATACCTGGGTAACGATCAAAAGTATGATTCGTAATTTTCTTACCGGCATCTGGAAACGTGGTGGATTAGCAGGAGCAAGTCCTGATGATGCCTTTAGCGTCAATGTTGGTCTCGGTGAGACGATGACACCTGAGGATATTCTTGAGGGTATTTTAAGAGTGACTGTGCTGGTTGCCATTTCACGTCCGGCTGAGTTTATTGAAATTACCTTTCAGCAGCAGATGCAAAAATCGTAGTTTGAAGTTTAATATTGTTACTTAAATAATAATTTTCGCAATTTATAGATAAGGAGGTGTGTTATGGCTGATGATGGATCTGCACAATCGACAACGGTATGGCCGTTACCAAAGTTTTATTTTGAGGTAAAATGGGATAGCGAAGTACTCTCATTTCAGGAGGTATCTGGGCTTGATATTGAAGCGCAGCCAATTGAGTATCGCCATGGTGATAGCCCTGAGTTTTCTACTATTAAAATGCCGGGGCTCACGAAGTCTAGCAACGTGACCATGAAAAAAGGTGTTTTCAAGTCTGATAATAAATTTTGGGACTGGTTTAATCAGATTAAAATGAATACCGTGAAGCGTGTGCCCGTCACGATTAGTCTGCTAGATGAAGCGAAGGCGCCGACCATGGTGTGGACGCTGACTAACGCCTGGCCAACCAAGATCACAGGGACTGATCTTAAGGCGGATGGTAATGAAGCAGCTATTGAGACAATTGAGATTGTGCATGAAGGGATAACGATCGCAAACGCGTAACAGTCTACTGACTCGTTTCAAAATGTGATGACAACAGGTGCGGTGTTGCCGCACCTGTTGTTAACTATTCCTATTACAGAGTAAATGATTGAATGGCTCCTGAATCATCTTCGGCGGATGAATATCCGCTACCGGCCTTTTATTTCAAGGTCGCTTTCGCTGCGACATCAAATAGTGAGGACACTTCATTTCAGGAGGTCTCTGGTATTGGCTCCGAGATGGAGACAGAAGATTTAGCGGAAGGTGGAGAAAACCGTTTTTCTCATCGTCTTCCTAAGTCGCTTAAGCACCCTAAGCTGGTTTTAAAACGGGGTATCGCAGTGATGGATTCTCCGTTGGTGGGGTGGTGTAAGGATGTATTAGAAGGGGAGTTTATTAACCCTGTTGAGCCAATGGAGGTTGAGGTCTCGCTGATGAATGAAGAGGGTGAGCCGACACGTGTGTGGTCGTTTATTAATGCCTTTCCGGTCAATTGGGACGTTGAGGGTTTTAACGCAACTAAGAATGAAATTGCAATCGAGAAGATTGAATTAAGCTACAGTTATTTTGACAGGGTGGTGTGAAAACGATGACGATTGAAGTGCGACAACTGGTGATCAAATCAAGCGTTCAGTCTGAAGCGGCAGTGGCTAGCAATGAGCAGCAGCTGATAGAGACCATTGCGGCACTACGAGATGAATTGATGTCTGAATGCCGTGAAATGGTGAGTGAATGTGTTCGTGACAATGCTGAGCGTTAGGGTTTAACGATGGCTGATGGTGAAAAAAAGCGCCTGGCGATATCCCCCTGTACTGATAATGATGGCAAGTTATCCGTTGATGAGGGCACCGTATTTGAGGTGATGATTAACCCCTCTAGTTACAGTCATGCCCACTCGATTAGTTACAATAAAAAAGAGGCGGTTGGTCAGGCGGGTGCCGAGACCAAGTTCGGCAGTATTGATGCTGAAAAGGTCAATTTCGATATTGTACTGGATGGAACCGGCGTGGTTAATGTTGCGGGTGTCGCGGATGTAAAAACGCAGGTGAAATCACTGAGTGACATTATTTATAAATACGATGGTAACAAGCACGAAACGAATATTGTGCGTTTGTTGTGGGGAAGCCTGATTTTTTATGGCCGTCTCGACACGATGTCGATTGAATATACGCTGTTTAAACCGAGTGGTGAGCCACTGCGAGCGAAGATTAAACTCGCATTTTCCAGTTTTCTCAGCAAAGAAGAAGAGGCGCTGATGGCGAATCGTTCTTCGCCAGACCTGAGTCACTATGTTGAGGTTCAGGCGGGCGATACGTTGCCGTTGCTGTGTTACAGGATATATAAAGATAGTGCCTACTATCTTGAGGTGGCGCGGGTAAACAACTTGAGTAGCTTCCGTCATCTTGAACCGGGTACCCGCCTGCACTTTCCTCCATTACGGTGATGTATGGCTGATTCTCCCAATTTAAATGGTGGTGGAGTTGTTAAGTTGAGCGTCTTCTCCGATGGTGCCGCGATCGACGAAGAAATACAGGTGGTTTCGGTTAGTGTAATTAAGTCGGTTAATAAAGTGCCATTCGCTAAGCTAGTGCTGCTGGATGGTGATATGCCTGAACAGGATTTCCCGGTGAGTAATTCTGATCAATTTAAACCAGGAAAGGCGATTAAGATTAATGCTGGGTACGATGATGATGAAGAGACGATTTTTGAAGGCGTTGTGATTCGTCATGGAATCAAAATTGGTGCTGATAATTTTAGCCGCCTGGTGATCGAATGCCGTGATAAGGCAGTGGCAATGACGGTTGGGCGGAAAAATGCCAACTATATCGACTCGAAAGATAGTGATGTCATCACCACGTTGATCGGAAACTCGAACGGTTTGACGGCCGAAGTTGAGGCGAGCACCACCCAGTATAAAGAATTGGTGCAGTATTACAGTACCGACTGGGATTTTATGCTTTCGCGTGCCGAGATTAACGGCATGGTGGTCTGCGTTGAGGCGGGTAAAGTCACGGTTGGCGCGCCATCTGGTAGTGAAGCGGCTACATTGGTGGTGACTTATGGTGAAGATATGATGGAGTTTAGCGCCGATCTGGATGCGCGAAGTCAACTAACCTCTGTTGAAAGTGTAGCCTGGGATCCCGCGACACAAGCGGTGGCGAGTGAGACGGCGAGTAATACAACCGTTGGTGAAAGCGGCAACATCGCCTCTGATGAGCTGGCAGAGGTGCTTGGGTTAGATAAATTCTGTCTACAGTCACCTATACCACAGGAGACAGCGGCGTTAAGCGACTGGGCGAAGGGGCAGCAGCTTAAAGCGGCGTTGGCACGTATCCGTGGGCGGACGAAATTTCAGGGCAGCGCACTGGCCAAAGTAGGTGGCGTGATTGAGCTGGCAGGTGTCGGTGAGCGATTTAACGGTACTGTATATGTGAGTGGTGTTGAGCATGAGATCGTCAACGGCCAGTGGAGTACACGAGCTGAGTTTGGCATGTCTGACAGCTGGTTCGCAGAACAGCGTGATCTGGTGGCGCCACCTGCCTCTGGACTGCTACCGGGTGTCGAAGGGTTACAGATAGGCGTGGTGATGAAGCTGGATGCCGACCCTGCCGGTGAGTCCAGGATTCAGGTGAAATTACCCATCATGCAGGCGGAGACGGAGGGTGTCTGGGCGAGACTGGCCAACCTTCACGCCTCGCAGGGGTTTGGTGCATTTTTTATTCCTGAGATTGATGATGAAGTGATTGTTGGTTATCTCAATAATGACCCTAACCACCCGATCGTACTGGGCAGCCTTTATAGCAGTAAACATGCGACGCCTTATGAATTGACGGCGGACAATTTTATCAAGGGTTGGGTGACAAAAGAAAAACTCAAGATTGAGCTGGACGATGAAAAGAAAATTATCACCATTGTCACGCCTGGTGAAAATACGGTGGTGCTGAGTGACGATGGCAAGTCAATTTTGTTGCAGGACCAAAGCGGGAATAAGGTCGAATTGAACGATGGTGGTATCACGATTGATAGCCCTAAAGACATTACCATTAGTGCAAAAGGAAAAATCTCGATGGAGGCAGTTGGCAATGTTGAGGTGACATCTTCAGGGGCAGATGTGACGGTAGATGGTTTAAATATCACCCATACCGCTAATGTTGGGTTTACTGCGAAGGGCAATGCGACGGCTGAATTATCTGCATCAGGGCAGACGACAGTGAAAGGTGCCATGGTGATGATCAACTAATCAATTAGAAAATTACTGTTTTGATGAGTCGTGAGTTCGATATTTTATGAGGGGAGTGTGATGCCACCAGCAGCAAGAATTACGGATATGCATACCTGTCCAATGGTGACCGGGGTTGTGCCGCATGTTGGCGGGCCGGTGATTGGACCGGGTGTGCCAACGGTCATAATCGGTAAAATGCCTGCGGCAGTGGTGGGTGATAGCTGCATTTGTGTTGGGCCACCCGATACGATAGCCAAAGGCTCGGCAACAGTGATGATTGGCGGCAAACCTGCGGCCAGACTGGGCGACACAACCGGGCATGGCGGCAGTGTGGTTCTGGGTTGTTTCACTGTCATGATTGGCGGTTAATGACGATGGCAAAAGCCAGTTCAGATAAACAGTTCCTGGGCACAGGATGGGGTTTCCCGCCTACGTTTAATAAAAGTGCTAATGGCATGAGTGTCGAGATGGTATCGAATCATCAGGACATTAATGAGAGCCTGCGTATCTTGCTCGATACTGCGCCAGGTGAGCGGGTGATGTTCCCTGCTTACGGTTGTGGCATTAAGCGCATGGTGTTCGAAAAGATTGATGAAAGTATGATGACAGCGCTTAAGGATACGATTACTCGTGCAGTTTTATTTTTTGAGCCACGTATTACGCTGGACAGCATTGATGTAGACCTCGCGGATCAGTTTAATGGCTGTGTCAGGTTTCGTCTTAATTACACCGTGCGTACAACCAATAATAGAAGCAATATCGTTTACCCATACTATATTAACGAAGGTAGCAATGTGCGTCTTTGATGCAAAAGGTGATAGAGCGTAGTGATGAAGGATCACAGCGCAAATAGCAGAATTATCGATGGCACTGATCAGTGGCAGCGTGAGCCATTGCCATTTCAGCCCGGTTATTTCAATGCCGATGAGATGAGTTTTGAGATGTTGCTATCGATGGCATCTGAGTATGCTGAGAATTTTAATTACTACAACGTGGTCAATCAGAAAGATGGCAGCTGGGGTTCGCTTTTTAATGCCAATGAAGTGGTGATTATGGTACTGATAGCGACCCACGATTTACCACGACTCACATTAGAATTTTCTCGTCTGGAGTCGTCCAATATAGTGGCGTCTGCTGAATATGTGGTGCAAGTGGCATCAATGCTCGATTACTGGCTGCAGCGCCTTGCTTCTGCATCGACTGAATCGGCGGTTGTGGTGCGTCGTCATATTCACGATATGGCCAGTATGAATTTGCTGGATGGTTTACATACTGCCGCTGATATTATTTATCGCAGTGAGGGCGGCCTTGAACGATTAGAGGTGGTGAATATTTCGGGATTGAGCCCGGTGTGGAATATTCAGCGGGATGGTGAATCTTTTTCTTTTTCACAGGCACGCGAGCTGGATCTAAATGATTACCTGGCAGTGAAGGCGCAGCTTGAATCTACGCTACTTAAGATGGTTGAGGCAGTACGTTACCTGAAAACAGTGGTCGTTGGCGCATTAGAACAGTCATTAAAAGGGCAGGGGCATGAACCTGCGATTGGCCTTTATATGGTGTTCCTGCATTTATATAAGACCGCACAAAAACGACTTAACCATTTTACAGCGCGCCACCTTGAATTTTATTATCGCGACTGTCTACAGACAGCCGCGCGTAAGCGAAAAACAGAGAGCCTGTTTTTAAAGTTTGAGCCAGCACCTGGCGCCAAACCATTTATTGTCGGTAGTGAACTTGCCTTTACGTCAGAAAAAAACAGTAGTGCGACTAACCTGTTGTATCACCTTAAAGATCCATTACTCGTGCGGCGCGCTCACGTGTGCTCATTAAAGACATTGTATCTACAACGAAATCGGTTGATGTCACCAGAATGTGAGATGGGCCATGTTACCCGAATGAAACTCTATGAGCGCACGTTATCGCAGCAGAAAGAGACCGAGATTGAGGCTGGGACTGCGGCGATGCCATTCTTTGGGGATGTAAAAAGTGGCGTACAGTTAGCAGGTACGACAGATGCGATAACCGGGTTTAGTATTGCCTCGCCTATTATGGCATTGAAAGAGGGGCGGAGAGAGATTGAACTCACGATCGACTTTATGGTGCCGGATAATATAACCATCGATCATGAGTTTAGTGACAAACGTATCATTGATTCGATCGGCAGTTTCAAATCATGGTTTGGGAAAATATTTAGTTACTACCTGCTGATGGGAGCGGCCTTTCTCAATGAGGCGCGCCGAACCCGGATGGGTGAATTGATTGCACAATATGATGAAGATGGCGCCTGTGAAAAATTATTAGAAAGCGATTGGGAAGCGCTATTCTATCGCCTGTTAAAGCGACCTTTTACCATTTCACTGAGTGCGGAAAATGGTTGGTTAACGGTTAACGATTATCTCATTTCCCCTGCAATAGAAGATGATAATGGTAGCAATAGCGGCCTTAAAGTGACCTTGTCACTGGATCATAGCGTAGCAGCGGTGATTCCATACAACAGTGACATACATGGGGGGAATCGTGTTTGTGAACTGCCGATGATTAATGTGCTGATTGATCCTGAGGCGAGCTTTTTCTCCTATTCACTGTTGAACTCGCTTGCGGTTAGCAGCGTGGAGATTGATGTTGCCGTAACGGGTGTAAAAGACGTTGTTATTTCAAATCACCTCGGACGACTTGACCCCACCAAACCTTTTTCACCTTTTGGTCCGCTGCCAACACGCCATTCCTATCTGGTGGTGGGCAGCCGAGAGGCGGCAGGAAAGCAAGTGGTTGGTATGGAGCTAGCACTGGAATGGGGTGACCTGCCGATGGATAGTGGTGGTTTCCCAACGTATTATCAGGGGTATGACTCTGTGCCGTTGAACTCAGGTTTTGAAGCTGAAATAACAGTACTGCAAAATGGTAACTGGATGCCGAGTAAGGCAGAAACACAGTATCGAGTCGGCCTGTTTCAGAGTGGCAAAGGTGGCGTGGTGTACGACAGGAAAATGGTTGCTGTTGGTGCCGTTGGCTATTTTAAACCGCTGGATAGTGCTGAAATAGATGAACATTTTGAGTATCGATCTGGTGCTCGTAATGGCTTTGTTCGCCTGCAAATGTCTTCGCCCGACAGTGCCTTTGGGCATGCGGAATACCCGCATCTATTAACGCGCGTACTGACAGAAAACAGCCGCAGGAAAAAGCCGATAGCCGTACCTAACCCACCTTATACGCCGTTAATAAAGCAGATATTACTTAATTATAAAGCGCATAGCATCATTAGAATGGGGGTTGATTTTCCACTCAACAAACCATCAATGGATGAACGTTTTTTTCATGTACATCCTTTTGGTGTCAAACAGGAATACCCGACAGCAAACAAAAACAGAGTACAGCTTTTCCCTCATTATGAAGATGATGGGAATTTGTTCATTGGGATTGAAGCCGCTGAGTTGAATGGAACGCTTAACCTCTATTTTGATCTGGATGAAGAAAGCACAAGCCCCTCTCTCTCTTCCCGTTCACTGATGTGCTGGTATTGCTTAACGAAAAATGGATGGCGCTTGCTTGAACGTAATCGACTCTTATCTGATTCGACAGAAGGTTTTCTGATGTCAGGTGTGGTCACCGTCGATTTACCGGCCGGTATGGTTAGCGATAGTTTGTTGATGCCTACGGGGCAATACTGGCTTAAAGTGGCGACGAGTGGCGCGCTTGAGAGCTTTGCTGGACTCAGTGCTATTGTTACCAATGTGGCCCAGCTGGAATGTGCGGTTAAAATAGTCGAAAGCAACGAAGTGATGAAGGCGTTTGATAACGATACTGTATGGCGAAGTGTTGCCAAGGTGGCTGGTCTTGCTGAGCTGAATAATATTGGACATCCCTCTGGTGGGCGTGCAGCAGAAGATGAACGGCATTATAGAAAGCGCGTGAGTGAACGGCTGCGACATAAAGGGCGAGCATCGACCAGTTGGGATTACGAGCGCCTTGTTTTAGAGCGTTTTCCTGCGATCTATAAGGTAAAGTGTTTTCCGAATACGGTCTGTCATGACGATGCTCCACACCCTGGCAATATTCTGGTCGTTGTTGTTCCGGAGATAAAGCAAACGTCTCATAGCACCTGCGAACGCGGTATGGTCAATAGCGCAGAATTGGTTCGTATTCGAACATTTCTTCAAAAACTGGTCTCCCCCTTTGTGACGGTCGAGGTTAGAAATCCCGCCTACGAACGCATTCAGGTGAGATGCACAGTGAAGTTTGCGGGCGACATTAATGCGGGTGGTCTTTACATTAATAAATTAAACCAGGCGGTGTCAGATTATATCTGCCCCTGGTGTGATACGGGTTATCAGGCGCAATTTGGCTGGATTATCCGTGCAGACGATATTGAATCATACATCCGTGAATTAGATTATGTGGATTTTGTGACTAACTTTTCAATGCTTCATATCACAGATAAAGTGAATGAAAAACACACCTTAAAAGATACCGCCAAACTGGATAACCGGCATGATGCCATGATTGAACCACGATATCCGTGGAGTCTTGCGGTGCCCATGCGGCGCCATTTTATAGAGACCACAACGAGTATTGAACCTGTTGACGCAAAACCAACCGGGGTCAATGAACTTGAAATTGGTAGCACTTTTATTATTGGTAGAAACTGAGTTATGGCAAAAAATGATAGAAGCACATTAAAAAAATTCTTTAGTGAGGGTGAGTTGCCCACTGAAGATAAATTTTCTGACCTGATTGATTCATCACTTAACGTGGTGGATGAAGGGTTTGATAAAAGTGCTGCACATGGTTTTGAAATATCGACCACAGGCAGTAGCGAAAGGATGCTGAGTTTCTTTCGTACGATCGCCTCAAAATACCCCGCCTGGTCAATTAGCTACGAGAAGGACCAGGATAAACTGGTATTTAATAAAGTGACCCTGGATAACAAGGCGAAGCCAGTGGTTACCCTGAGCCCAGAAGGGCGCGTTGGGATCGACAATGAGAAACCAGAATGGACGCTCGATGTAGGTGGCTTTGTCAGCGCGTATGGCAGAATTGGCACAAACAATCAGGAACAGAAAACGATCCCGGCAAATGGTGAGTGGTACGATATTACTGAAGTGCTGAGCGGCTGTCATGGTTTAGAAGTGATGGCTGGTGTGGGCAGCCCGCGCACTGGAAAATACGCCCTGATGAAGGCGACAGCGCTGAATACGTTTAACCCGAGTGGTTGGCTGTTTAATTTTCTTAACTTCAAGAAACGGATCCATTATCAGCAGGCTTATTATCTGTTTTTTACCAATAAAATAAAGTTACGCTGGCAATCAGTGGAAGGCAAGGGTAAGGGCGATGAGCGCCAGTACACCTTGCAAATGCGTACCAATAGTAATTATGGTGGCGGGGTTCGTGTGCGCTTTTATTTGACCCGGTTATGGTTTGATGATGGTATGCATGAATCATGGCTTACCCCATCAGATCCTGCTGTTGAGCGTAGTGCTGATAACAGTGGTGTGGATAGCCAGTAATATGCCCGAGATGATTTCATCTGCTTGCTTAGCCTTCCAGCATGATCGAGGACGTTGTCATGCTTGAGTCGGTAACAATCTCAAGGCGACAGGTTAAGAACAATGAAGATCGTTTCAGTGCGCTTAAACAGCGTGGCATCGAGCTAGCACAGGAGATCTCCGGTGATCTCTGGAGTGACTATAATGCGCATGATCCTGGCGTCACCATTCTGGAACAGCTCTGTTATGCCGTCACTGAGCTTGCATTTCATGCCGATGCAGATGTTGCAGATCTGCTGCTTAATGATGATGGCAGGCTTGATTACCTGGCACAATCACTGCACCGACCCGAAGATGTTTTTCCCTGCCACCCAACGACATTAACGGATCTGCGTAAGGCGTTACTGGATGAAGTGACAGAAATTGATAATATCTGGCTTTCTATTGTCGATGATAGTATCGCAGAAGGTAATAGCCGCTGTCAGGTACAGGGGCTCTATTATGCTGAGGTAAAGCGAAACCGGGATTATACGCTAACGGATGATGAGCTTAGCGATAAAATATTTGTTGCCTATAACCGGCAGCGGAATATTTCTGAAGACCTTGCCAGGGTTAAGTTTTTAAAGATACGCCCATGTATATTGAATGCGAGGATTGAAGTCGATAACAGTCAGCTCGCTGAAGAGCTACTGGCAGAAGTCTATTTTCTGTGTGGTGAATATATATCAGGCAACATCCCACTGACCCCCTATTTTAAAGCACAGGCGCAAGGTTGTTCGCTGGAACAGTTGTTTGATGGCCCCTTAACTGAACATGGATTGTTTGATCTTCAGCAGGAAGATCCTGCTTCTGATGATGTCCTGGTACCTGCATTATTTACGATCATCAACAACATGGTTGGCGTTGAGCATATCAAGACGTTAAGCCTGGACTCCGCAGGCGAAACATTTTATGAAGCACTTCCACGGCGCAATAACAGTGGTGTATTGGGGCTAGATTTAAGCGAAAGCCTTAAGTTAATGACGGTTAAGTTGATCCGTAATGGCGGTGAGATCCCTGTTTCAATTGAAACCGTTAATAAGCGTTATAAGGAACTCTGTTATCGACGTGATTCACAACGCCAGATTAAGCAGGACTTTAGCGCGCTCTATTCGTTGCCGGAGGGTGATGTTAAGGCGGTTGGGCAGTACACCTCGATACAGGAACACTTTCCTGTGCTCTATGGCATCAACCGCTATGGTGCTAGTGGCGAGTCGTCTGAACGGATGGCTCAAACGCGCCAGTTAAAGTCATATTTGTTGTTGTTTGATCAGGTTATGGCCAATTTTAGTGCCAGTTGCGCACAGCTGGATAAACTTTATTCAACGGATAACAGGCAGTGTCGCTCGTATGGTTATCAGGTGGTGGATGAGAGCACGGTGGCAGATGTTGCACTCATTTATCCTGAAGAGCCCGCTGTTGTGATTTTGAATATATTAGCAAAGTATGATCACTACTATGAACGAAAAGGACGCGTGCTTGACTACCTGCTGGCGATCTATGGACAGAAGTTTACACAAAAGACCTTACGTTACTTTAACTATTATTATCAGGATGATGAGTTAGAGAAAGTGATTGTGGAAAATAAAATTGCGTTTCTGGAGTCAATTATACTATTTGACCGAGATCGTGCCGCAGGCTTCAATCGTTCACAGGTTTCATGGAATAGCGGTAATGTTGCGGGCCTGCAAAGACGCCTGTCGATTCTGCTGGGATTCAGGCATATCGAATGTCGCTCTCTCACGTTACCACTGGTGAAGCTGGGTTTGAAGGTTATTTCTCATGATGAGTACTGCTCATTATCGGGTGGTAGTGATGCATTGAGAATGATAGATCCCAGTGATATCAGTGACTACGTAGTAGAAAAATTTCACCCCGTCTCTTTTGAATCGTGTGATGAAGAGCAGGCTGTGGTTGATGTTGGCGATAATATTGACGATTTTATCCCGATCAAAAACAACGTCATTAGTGAACTGCTGTTACAGGAAGGGGTCTCGTTAAGCCGCTATAGTGTTGGTAGTTTGGCGCCTGATATTGATTTTCAGATGGTATTCAAGTCTGACAAGGAGAAAGACTGGTGGTATATCGGCCGTAACGAGACGCGTAAAAAGGCTGAAAATAGTCTTCGCCAACTACACCGATTTTTGCTGCACCTTAATATTGAAAGTGAAGGCCTTCACCTTATTGAGCATTTATTACTGCGGCCACAGAGTAGCTCTTCTCATCATGACCTGCCTGATATTAATCAGCCTGAGTTTTACTCGTCAAGAATATCGGTGGTTTTCCCGGCATGGACGGCGCGCTGTCATGATCCACGTTTTAGAAACCTGGTCGATGATAGTGTGCGCATTAATTGCCCGGCTCATCTCTACGCGGATATCTATTGGCTTGATTTTGAAGCAATGTATCAGTTTGAAGGGCTCTACAAGGCCTGGCTTGATGCGACTCATTCAGCACCTGCCGCTGTGGATAAAGCCGCGGTGGCACTGATTAAATTTTTTCATGAACTGGCGTGTGATGTTGAAGAATAACCTGCATGCCATCGAAGAGGTGGTCTTTGATATTTCCTTTTCGGCGGAAGAGCAGGCCTTTTCAGAGCAAGCTGGGTTGGGTGATTTTGTTTCAAAGTCACTATTAGGTGAGGTGGAAAATGTTTTTGATGAATATGCCAATGAACATGAAATATTAAGAATAGATCGGCTGGAAATTGATCTGGGGGTGCTCTCCTATCAGGATTATCCGAATGAAATGGTTGAACGGTTGGGTGTGCAGCTTAGAGATCGTCTGCGTAAGCTACTGGCAGACTACCGAAATGATATCAGGGTAGGTGCATCAGGCGGTGTTGGCTCAGTCACGAAGCGCGAGGTGACGCTGGAAACCTTTGAATATTTTATGCGGCATGGTGCCTTCCCCTGGCACTACAGGGCTATCTCGTTTGAAGAAACCCGGAAAATATTTTCACATCTAATCAGAACGCAAACCGACGCGGTTATTCGCTTGCTTTATCAGGTGGGTTCAGCGGCGGATGTATCGATTCGCCTGGTGGCTATTCTTCCTTTTGATGACGTAATGACACTTGTAAAATGTTGTTTGCATAAGCGGTTCTCTACACTTTCGTTATTGATCGCGATAATGGTTGATGCCCACCTTGATCATGGGTGGCTGTTAAGTGCCCGTCACAAAGGGCGTGATGCCAGTTTTCAGAATTTATGGCGGGTGCTGCTGGAGGTGTTGCTACTACCAGCTACGCGCGAGAGTGCGGTGAATATGCTGAGTATTGCGCTGATTAAAAAGGTGGTGCAACATGAAAATATCAGCACTGCTGCATTCAGGCTTTATCTTGCTGACAAAATAGATCACTTATCAGGTCAATTAGTTGAGCACGACCAATTACGAGAGATACTACTCTCGCTGGAAGAACAGAACGAGTTGGCAGATCAAAATGTCCCTACCGTGTCGAAAATCTTACTGTTACTGGCGCAGTGTAACCGTGAAGAGCTACAGAAATGGTGGCATAAAATGCGAGCTAATCATGATGATGTTGAACTGACGGCCGCGTTAAAAAATCTCTTTCTCTATACAAGTGGCAGGCAGCGCTTGATTGAGACTTGCAGTGAAACGATGTTATATGACTGGTGTGAATATTTAGCGCCTGCTCAAATTGATTACCTCAAGTTATGCGGCGCTGTGTTTGTAGAAACTACGGTGACCATGGGATTGACGAAGCCGCAGGCTACAGATGATTTCTGGAGTCAAACGCTGCTCTATTACGGTAGCGATGAGACTGCTGGGTTTAGTCAGAAAGATTTCCTGAGTCATTTATGCAGAGGGAAGGAGCATGCATTCAGGTTAAACATGCTTAATACACTTGAGACTTCAATACAACGACAGACTGATTCTTATGATTTTTGCGCCATGATTAAGGGGCTGGCGGCGCCGCAACGATTAGATATTGCTGCGGTTACTGATAGTCCGATGGTGGTTGAGGGCGTGCACCTTGCACAATGGATATCAGGTTGTGATGTGCGAGGCCTGAACATTATTAATAGCCAGTGGGACGAGATATTACAGCGCCACGCAGCCCTGTTAAAGCGCCTGGTGGTTATTCATGCGCCACGCTATCTTGTTAGAAGAGCGCTTGTGAATGGACTCACCTTTGAGCAGTTAAAAGATCTGATTGGTTTGATTGATCCAGCGGCAATGGCGTTTGTCGATGATGTTGTGCGGCTGATATGCCGTGCGCTTGTTGCCTCAAATCTGGTCGATGTGAGCAAACTGCCTCTGCAGGGGCGCATGCTAAGGCTAAATGATGAGCATACGCTGTGGGCGTTTACGTTTGATTTTGTACTGGTTGAACGAGGCAGCCGCTTTAATAAAAAAGCGTATTGTAGTGCCTTGTTGCGTGAGATGTCCGCTCACAACAATTGTTCATACCGAGCGCTACTGGATGTTATGCAGCAGTGGTTTTCCAGGCTTTCAGCTGAAAATAATTATGTACGGGATGTTCTATCAATCCTTCATGACCTTTGTGAAAACTTCGATATTGAGCCTTTGTCTGTTTCTGTTGAAGAGATCACACAGACGAGTGCTGCACCTGTTAAAGGTGGTTTAGACAGAGCGTTTCTCCTGAAGGTGCTCAGCCAGGAGCCGCCATTAACAGATGCTGCTGCTGTTTATCTTCAAACGATGTTATCTGGGTTCATAAAAAATCCAGGAATACAGGATAGCGCATACTTGAGCGGCTTGTTAGATGATGAGGTGAAGGTTCGTCGTCTGATTAGTTATGTCTCTACTGCCCAGTTCAAACACCTTCTCTCAGTGAGTGGTGGTGAACGGCACCGTTCCCTTGAGCAGTTAAAAGGTCTGATTGGTTTGATTGACCCAGCGGCAGCAGCGTTTGCTGATGATGTTGTGCGGCTGATATGCCGTGCGCTTGTTGCCTCAAATCTGGTCGATGTGAGCAAACTACCTTTGCCGGGACACATGCGAAGGCTAAATGATGAGCATACGTTGTGGGGCTTTACGTTTGATTTTGTCCTGGTTGAACGAGGTAGTCACTTTAATAAAAAGGCATATTGCAGTGCTCTATTGCGTGAGATGTCAGCCCATAACAACTGTTCATACCGAGCGTTACTGGATGTCATGCAGCAGTGGTTTTCCAGGCTTTCAGCTGAAAATAGTTATGCACGAGATGTTCTATCCATTCTTGATGAGCTTTGTGAAAACTTCAATATTGAGCCCATGTCTATTTCTACTAAAACGATCACGCAGACGAACTCTCCACTTGTTAAAGGTGGTTTAGACAGGACATTTCTGCTGAAGGTACTCAGCCAGGATCCGCCATTAACGGATGCTGCTGCTGTTTATCTTCAAACGATGATATCCGGGTTTATAAAAAATGCAGGGGTGCAGGATAGCGCATATTTGAGTGGCCTGTTAGGTGAAGAGGTGAAGGTGTGTCGTCTGATTAGCTATCTCTCTACTGCCCAGTTCAAACACCTTCTCTCAGTGAGTGGTGGTGAACGGTACCGTTCCCTCTATCCGCATGCCGAGCTACTGTTTAATGGTATTACTGATGACATGGATAGTGATGCTAGCG
>UOFQ01000122.1_pt1 | contig 20241 bp, 18 predicted proteins | sample 1988961 | NCBI WGS metagenome assembly UOFQ01 (sample SAMEA4712195, study PRJEB27164) | hydrothermal vent metagenome | biome: marine basaltic hydrothermal vent biome; feature: marine hydrothermal vent; material: mineral | place: Pacific Ocean | collected 2011-06-14/2011-07-23 | depth 1719 m | reverse complement strand
CGTAGGTTCGACTCCTATCGCCAGCTCCATTTAATTCAATAGTTATCTGTTCTGTAATTTTATACTGAAATTTCGTGTAGACAGAATGTAGACGACTAGATCCCGAAAATATCAGGGGTGCTTAAAATCAGGCTGCGGCCTGATTTTTAAGCTTTTTACTTTCTGTGATATCAATACAGTCATGTAGTTATATTTCTTTTGTGTGCGTTATTAGGTGAGATATAGCGTTAGACGACCCCTAATGTAATCAGTAGTATTAGCACTGTGCTCATAGTTTAACTTGAGATGCAGGAAATAGCGGTATAGTTAATCATCATTGTTCGCTATAAAACTCCTCTTCCATCTATTGATCAAAAAATAATCAAATCGACCTCGAAATATTTTTTCGTAGGCAGTTTCCTGCATCAAAGCTAATGTAATTTCTAGCACTGCTCCTCAACCCCCTGATTTAAAAAATCTTTGAAAACGTGCATTTTCTCCCACCTTTTCCAAAAATACTTTTTTTCGCTAAGTTATTGTCTGTAAAGGGAGAAATCCCTCTAAGTGAACTTGGTTTTTTCTTGACAGCTATATAATCGAGTATATAGTGTCGTTAAGTGGGTGAAAGTGGTGAATTGTGGGTTTATTTGGAAAGGAGGGGATTTACGGTGTTTCGAGGAGTGCATTCGCTCAATTTGGATGTCAAAGGCCGCCTGGCGATTCCGAGTAAATTTCGGGAACGGCTGCGAGTGCTTTGTGATGGCAAATTGATTGTGACTGTCGACCGTGATCATTGTCTGCTGCTCTATCCTCTGCAGGAGTGGGAAATACTCGAAGCCAGGTTGACCGCAATGCCCAATATGGACAAGCAGACGCGCCGCCTGCAGCGATTGCTGATTGGCCATGCGACTGAATGTGATATGGATGGAAATCATCGCATTTTACTGCCGCCACCGCTACGTGATTTTGCTGAGCTTGAAAAGAAGGTGGTGATGATCGGGCAGGGCAACAAACTTGAACTATGGAATGAGCAGAGCTGGATTAAGCGTCGAGATGAATGGTTAGAAGAGGATGAAGATGACGCCCCGCTGAGTGATGCGCTGGAATCGTTGTCGTTGTAGTTTGATGATGGATGAGATTGAAGATGCCGCATTCCAACACCAGGCAGTTTTACTTAATGAGGCAGTAGCAGCATTAGCGGTAAAGCCAGCGGGTGTGTATGTGGATGCGACTTTTGGACGAGGCGGGCACGCGTTAAAGGTAATGGAGGAGCTTGATCAGTCGGGACGACTATTGGCAATCGATAAGGATCCTGATGCGCTAGCAGCTGCGCAACAGAAGTTCGGATCAGATTCTCGTTTTTCGATACAACATGGGTCATTTGCAATGCTGGGTCAGCATGTAGAGAGTCAGGGACTTACTGGAAAGGTCAGCGGCATACTGCTTGACCTTGGGGTCTCCTCACCTCAGTTAGATGATGCTGCCCGTGGTTTTAGTTTCCGTAATGATGGCCCGCTCGATATGCGCATGAACCCTGAAGCGGGTGAAAGTGCGGCGCAATGGGTGGCGTATGCATCGCTTGATGAAATTATCAAAGTACTACGTGACTACGGCGAGGAGCGTTATGCCCCTCGTATTGCGCGCGCGATAGTGGCTGCGCGCGAAGAGGCGGCGATCGAAACGACTGCGCAACTGCAGGCGATTGTGGCGCAGGCCAATCCATCCTGGGAAAAGGGGAAAGACCCTGCTACCCGCGCATTTCAGGCGATCCGTATCGCCGTTAATCATGAGCTAGATGACTTGCACGCCTGTCTTGATCAAGTGTTAGATACGCTTGAGGTGGGTGGGCGTCTGGTGGTGATTAGCTTTCACTCCCTGGAAGATCGAATTGTAAAACGTTTTATGCGGGACCAGGAACGTGGCGAGCAATTTCCACGAGGTCTGCCGGTGATGGCGAGTACACGTGGGCAGCGCCTGAAGCGTATTGGAAAGGCGATTTATGCTGGTAAAGAAGAGCTAGTGGTTAACCCGCGTGCACGTAGTGCAGTGATGCGAGTAGCGGAGAAACTCGCATGATTAAGGGGCAGATGGTCTTTTTAATTTTACTGGCAACAGCGGTGCTGTTTTCGGCGTTGGGGGTGGTTTATAGCAAACATCATAGTCGTAAGTTATTTGTTGAGTTGCAATCGCTAGAAGGGATGCGTGACGGTTTGAATGTTGAGTGGGGGCAGTTGCAGCTAGAGCAGAGCACCTGGGCGACACCCAGTCGAATTGAGCAGGTGGCACGTACCCGTTTGGAAATGGATGTGCCCAAACCTGATCAGATTGTGATCGTTTCGCCATGAAGAAAAAAGCGCACAAATTAAAGCAGCCGGTACTGATTCACCCACTACGACACAGCATTGTGTTGGGTGCGATTATGCTGTCGGCTGGCCTGTTGATCTGGCGTGCGGTTGATCTGCAGGTGAGCGACAGTGAATTTTTACAGGGACAAGGTGATGCACGGCATCTGCGTGTGATGGAGATTTCAGCGCACCGTGGCATGATTACCGATCGTAATGGTGAACCGTTGGCAATTAGTACACCAGTAGATTCGGTGTGGGTGAATCCGCAGGAGTTGATCACTGCCAGTGCCGAGTGGCCGCGCCTGGCTAAATTGTTGGAGCTGGATATTGATGTGCTGAGTCAGCGTGTGATGACGCGGCAAACGCGAGAGTTTGTCTACCTGAAGCGGCGTATCAATCCTGATGTTGCACAACAAGTGAAGGCGCTTGGGATTCCGGGTGTCTTTTTGCAGCGTGAATATCGTCGTTATTATCCGGCTGGTGAAGTGGCCGCGCATGTGGTGGGCTTTACCAATGTGGATGACCAGGGGCAGGAAGGATTAGAACTGGCCTATGATCAGTGGCTGCAAGGGACTTCGGGCAGTAAACGTGTGATCAAAAACCGCCTCGGTCATGTGGTCGAAGATGTTGAAAGCATTAACGTGCCTGAGCCGGGTAAGGTGTTGCGGTTGAGCATTGACCGTAACATTCAATACCTCGCCTATCGTGAGTTGAAGACGGCTATGCGAGATCATCGTGCAAAATCAGGTTCGATTGTGATCCTTGATGCCAAAACCAGTGAGGTGCTGGCGATGGTTAACCAGCCTTCTTATAATCCCAACAATCGCAGTACGTTGAAAAATAGTCACGTACGTAATCGTGCAGTGACCGATGTGTTTGAACCGGGCTCAACGATGAAGCCTTTTACCGTAGCAGCCGCGTTGGAATCTAAAAAATACTTGCCTGGCAACGTGATCAAGACTGCGCCAGGGTATTTCCGTGTGGGGCGTGACACGGTGCGTGATACCAAGAATTACGGCAATCTTAATTTGACGGATATTCTGGTGAAGTCGAGTAATGTTGGTGCAAGTAAGCTGGCGCTCGCGCTAGAACCGGAAAAATTATGGGATCTCTATTCGCGCGCAGGCTTTGGTTCATTAACGCATAGTGGCTTCCCCGGTGAAGTATCAGGATTGATGACAGATCACTGGAAATGGAGTGATATCGATCAGGCAACGTTTTCATTTGGCTATGGCATGTCTGTTACCTCACTGCAGCTGGCGCAGGCCTACACGGTGCTGGCAAATGAGGGCCGGATCAACCCCGCATCATTTCTTGCGCTGGACGGCGAGGCGTTACAGCCCGAGCAGGTGATGGAGCCTGCGGTGGCGAAGCGCGTATTAAAGATGATGGAGGCGGTAGTCTCTGAAAAAGGGACAGGGGTGAAAGCGGGCGTGGTTGGTTATCGCGTAGCGGGTAAGACCGGTACCGTACATAAATCTGATGTGGGTGGTTATTCAGAAGAGCGTTATCTCTCTATCTTTGCCGGCATGGCACCCGTTAGTGATCCTCGTCTGGTGGCGGTGGTGATGATCAATGAGCCGCGTACAGAGGCCTATCATGGTGGGCAGGCTGCTGCCCCCGCTTTTTCTAAGGTGATGGGTGGTGCACTGCGTCAGTTAGGTGTGGTGCCGGATGATGTGCCGCGAATCAACATGAAGCGTCTGCATCAAAAGATTGCGGAACAAGCGCGGCCTGCGCAGGATGAATCAAGCATGCATGCCGCAGTCGAGAGTCGCTTATGAGTGGCGGTGCAGTGAAGGGGCGAGGGCAGTCACTACGCCATTTGCTGGGTGGGTTAGCAGATGTGTCGGCTGCAAACGATTGTGATGTGCGCGGTCTTGCCATTGATAGCCGTGAAATCTCTGCCGGCGATCTATTCATTGCTTACCGTGGTGAAAGTGCCGACGGCACACAATATATTCAGGATGCGATTGCGGCGGGTGCGGTTGCCGTTGTGTTTGATGGTGATATTGAAGCAGTTGCGACGAACCGGGTGCCGATGATTCACGTAAGCGCATTGCAACAAAAAATCGGGCTGATTGCCGCGCGCTTTTTTATACAACCTTCACAGCAGTTATGGGTGGTCGGTGTCACTGGCACTAATGGTAAAACTTCATGTTGTCATTTTTTATCACAGGCGTTGCAATTGAATGGTGACAAGAGTGGTGTGATGGGGACGTTGGGGTATGGTCTTCCCGATGCATTACAGGTAGCAACGCACACCACACCGAATCCAGTGGTATTGCAGTCGTACTTAAAAAAGATGGTTGATGCTGGCGCGAGTAGCGTAGTGATGGAGGTGTCATCACATGCGCTTGATCAGGCACGTGTCGCCGCAGTTGCATTTGATGTGGCTATTTTTACAAATTTAACCCGTGATCATCTTGATTATCACGGAGACCTTGAATCTTATGGCGCAGCCAAGCAGAAGTTGTTTGATATGCCTGGTCTGAGTCATGCGGTAATTAATCGAGATGATGACTTTGGTGTTCACCTGTTAGCGGCTTTGCCAGCAAGTGTGAACGCGGTTGCATATGGCTTACTGCAGGCACCGCAGGATGCGGAAGCGCGCCTGGCTGATGGTACGCGAGGCGTATACGGCGAAGTGACCCGCCTTGATGAGGCTGGCATTGAAATGCGCGTGACTACCTCCTGGGGTAACGGCGTGTTGCGTAGCGAGCACTTATTAGGGGCGTTTAATGCAAGCAATTTGTTGGCTGTGTTGGCGGTGCTTTTACTGATGGATCTGTCGCTTGAAAAAGCGCTGGCATTGCTGGTGCAGGTACGTAATGCCAGCGGCCGTATGGAACGCATGGGCGGTGAGGGCGGGCTGCCGTTGGTCGTTATTGATTATGCCCATACCCCGCATGCACTACAGAATGTTTTGCTCGCATTGCGCGACCACTGCCGAGGACGTCTGGTCTGTCTCTTTGGTTGTGGTGGCGATCGAGACAGTGGTAAGCGCCCGTTAATGGGAGCAGTTGCGGCGCAGTATGCCGATGAAATCGTGCTTACCGACGATAACCCTCGCTCTGAAGATGCGGCATTGATTGTGCGTGACATCATGGCGGGTATTGAGACTGCTAAAAGAGTTACCGTGATTCACGAACGCGCTGCAGCAATTAGTGCCGCGTTGAAAAATAGTACGGCTGCTGATGTTGTGGTGGTGGCTGGAAAAGGTCATGAGTTATACCAGCAGGTTGGTGAGCAAAAGTTGCCATTTAATGATCGTGAATGTGTGCAGGCTATTTTACGGGAGGTGGCGTAATGGCATTAGCCTCTCGGGAGACCTTTTCATTATTGCAGCTGGCGCAGCTCTGTGGCGGTGAATTGCGTGGTGGTGATCTCTCATTTTCGGCGCTGAGTATTGATAGTCGCACCATTAATAACGGTGATTTATTTGTCGCGCTGCGTGGCCCCAATTTTGATGGCCATGCCTTTGTTTCGGCTGCCCAGCAGGCGGGTGCGGTTGCGTTACTGGTCGAACATGCGGTGGATAGTGAACTGCCGCAAGTGATTGTGAGTGATAGCCATCATGCCCTGGGTGAACTGGCATCGGCGTGGCGGATGCAGTACCCGATTCCTGTGATTGCAGTGACCGGTAGTAATGGTAAAACCAGCGTGAAAGAGATGTTGGCATCGATTCTTGGTCAGCAAGGTGAGGTACTGGCAACTAAGGGTAATTTTAACAATGACATCGGGGTGCCATTGACGCTGATGCGGATCAATAGCAAACATCGTTACGCAGTGATTGAGATGGGGGCGAATCATCACGGTGAAATTCGTTATCTCACCAATCTGGCAAAGCCAACAGTAGCGATGGTTAATAATGCAGGCCCTTCTCATCTTGAAGGTTTTGGTGATGTCGCGGGTGTTGCCAGGGCTAAAGGTGAGATTTTTGAAGGGCTGCAAAAAGGAGGTGTTGCCGTTATCAATGCAGATGATAAATACACCGATGTGTGGCAGCTTCTCTGCGCAGAAATCGAGTGTAAACATTTTGGCATTGATAAGGAGGCGGATGTCTCAGCAACTGATTTAGTACGCGTGGCAGGTACAAGTACCGGCGCTGGTTATTGTTTTAAGTTACATGTGGGTGCGCAGAGTATTGAGATATCGCTGCCGCTACCTGGGCGCCACAATGTGATGAACGCCCTTGCGGCGAGTGCCGCGGCAATGGCGGCGGGTGCAACGTTGAATTCAGTACGAGATGGCTTGCAGTCATTGGTTGATGTTGGTGGTCGCCTGCAAATTAAAAAGAGTGCGGCTGGTGTGACCGTGATTGATGATACCTATAATGCAAACCCTGCTTCATTACAGGCAGGATTGGATGTATTGAATGAAAGTGATGGTGAAAAAATCCTGGTATTGGCAGATATGGGTGAGCTAGGGGATTTAGCGGTTAGCCTGCACCGGCAGATGGGTGAGCAAGCAGGTCGTGCCGGTGTTAAGCGCCTTTTTACTATTGGAAATATGGCGCAACATACGGCACAGGCTTTTGGTGCGGCGGCAAACCACTTTACAACACAGGACGTATTGATTAGTGAATTAAGGAGGGCATTAACCGCTTCAGTGCCGCCTGTCACGGTGATGGTGAAAGGATCGCGTAGCATGAAGATGGAGCGTGTTGTCGCAGCGCTGCTTGATGATGAGATTTCGCTGGGTGGCGTGGATAAAGATGTTGTTTATGCGCGTGCTGTCGGGGCAGGAAGTTAAGATGCTATTACTACTGACAGAGTATTTAGCCGAAAGCTACAGTGGTTTTGCTGTCTTTCAATATCTGACACTGCGTGCAATTTTAGGTATCTTAACTGCGCTGATCATTTCGTTTGTGGTTGGCCCTGTTATGATCCGCAAGCTGAACCACTACCAGATTGGTCAAAATATTCGTGATGATGGCCCGCAAAGCCATCTGGTTAAATCAGGTACGCCCACCATGGGCGGCGCGTTGATATTGGTAGCCATCGCCATCAGCACATTGTTGTGGGGTGATCTTGGTAATCGTTATGTGTGGGTGGTGCTGATCGTTACATTGATGTTTGGTGCGATCGGTTGGGTCGATGATTATCGCAAGATTGTGGGTGAAAATTCAGATGGCCTCAGCGCACGAAAGAAATTTATGTGGCAGTCTGTTGCGGGTCTTTCGGCTGCTGTATTTTTATATGCGACGGCAAAGATGCCGATTGAAACGCAGCTGATTTTCCCCTTTATAAAAGATGTTGCGATCGATCTCGGCATTATGTACATCCTGCTGACCTACTTGATGATTGTGGGTTTCAGTAACGCAGTGAACCTGACGGATGGGCTTGATGGGCTTGCGATTATGCCAACGGTGATGGTCGCGAGTGCATTGGGCATCTTTGCCTATGTGACCGGGCATGTGAAGTTTGCCGCATACCTTGGTATTCCATATGTTGCCGGTGTTGGTGAGGTGGCGATTTTTTGTGGTGCGCTGGCGGGTGCTGGCCTCGGTTTTTTATGGTTCAACACACACCCTGCCCAGGTCTTTATGGGCGATGTTGGCGCGCTGGCATTGGGCGCGGCATTGGGCGTGACGGCAGTAGTGGTACGGCAGGAGATTGTGTTGCTGATTATGGGCGGCATTTTTGTTGCGGAGACCGCTTCGGTGATGATTCAGGTGGCGTCATATAAGTTGACCGGTAAACGAGTCTTCCGCATGGCACCACTACACCACCATTTTGAATTAAAGGGTTGGCCGGAGCCACGTGTGATCGTTCGCTTCTGGATTATTACCGTGATTCTGGTGTTGATTGGCCTGGCTTCACTGAAGGTGAGATGAGGCCGGTGACTAAACCGATTGAAAAAAATGCTAGCGAGCGGCAGCGAGTAATAAAAACTGCATCACTGGCTGATTCAGATGAAATGGAGTGGGTAAAAAATAGCGCAATGAATGATGCACAACAGCAACGGAGTTTGATCGTCGGTCTCGGTAAGACTGGTCTCTCCTGCGCGCGCTTTTTGGGTGCTCGCAATGTGCCGTTGTTGGTGGTTGATAGCCGTGAAGCACCGCCTGAACTGGCAGCGCTGCGTGCGGAATTACCTGAAGTGGAAGTGCAGCTTGGCCCGTTTGATGGCCGCCTGTTTTTAAACTGTGGTGAGATTATATTGAGCCCGGGTGTTTCACTTCAGACACCTGAAATAGCCGCAGCTGTTGCGGCGGGTGTGCCCGTGATTGGGGATATCGATCTCTTCGCGCGTAATATCAATGCGCCTGTGCTGGCGATTACCGGTTCTAATGGTAAAAGCACGGTGACTGAGTTGTTGCATGAAGTGTTACGTTGTGCCGGTAAGCGAGTGGCGATGGGCGGTAATATTGGCATCCCTGTATTGGAGTTGGTACCCGCATTAAATACCATGGAAGAGGCTGATTTTTATCTGCTGGAGCTATCAAGCTTTCAGTTGGAAACCACTCATGAATTGAATGCGGCAGCCTCAGTAGTATTGAACCTTAGCCCGGATCACCTGGATCGGTACGATGGTTTAGCGCACTATTTAGCTGCTAAGCAGCGTGTTTCTCGCGGTGATGGTGTGGTGGTGTGGAATCGTGATGATGAAGTGCTTAATAAAACAGGCCTTGATGATAGAGCGAATTGCTCTTTTGGTATGGGTGAGCCGAGTGAAAATAATTTTGGTGTGAAAGTACAGGATGGAATTCAATACCTGGCAAGGGGTGAGGCGTTATTAGTACCTGTTGATGGGCTGGCGTTAAAAGGTGCGCATAACATCATCAACGCACTGGCAGCAGCGGCATTGGCTCATAGTGTTGGTATCGATGATGATGCGATTGTGGCTGGTTTGAAGCGCTTTGCTGGCCTGCCTCATCGGATGCAATGGGTGGCAGAGAAAAATAAGATCAACTGGTTTAATGATTCGAAAGGCACCAACGTCGGCGCAACTATTGCCGCTTTGCAAGGGATTGATAGCCCTGTGGTATTGATTGCGGGCGGCGTTGGCAAAGAGGCTGACTTCTCACCGCTCAAACCAGTGCTGGCAGAAAAGGCGCGCATTGTTATTTTGATTGGGCAGGATGCTGAATTGATTGAGGCTGCTATCGATGGCGCTGTGTCGGTGGTACATGAAACCTCAATGGCGGCGGCTGTTGCTCGTGCAGCACAGCTGGTGCAAGCCGGTGATGTGGTGCTGCTCTCTCCTGCCTGCGCCAGTTTTGATATGTTTAGCGGCTTCGAAGCGCGTGGCAATGCCTTTATTGCGGCGGTTAAGGAGGTGCTTGCATGAGTCGTGCAATGGCCTTTCGCAAACCGAGTGCCGAAGAGGTGGTGACGATCAAGTCGAAGCGGCCTCGTATCACTGATGTGAAGCTGCTGAGTGATTACTGGTTGCTGTTTGTGATCTTTATGTTGCTGGGAACTGGCATTGTGATGGTGGGTTCTTCATCTTTTGAAATTGCGGATCGAAAACTGGATCAGCCCCTCTACTATCTGATTCGCCAGATGATCTACGTCACGATCGGTGTGCTGGTTGCCGCCGCATTACTGCGCCTACCACTTGAATTTTGGGAAAAGATGGGCGGTTATTTTTTGATGGCGGGTGTGCTGTCACTAATCCTTGTGCTGGTGCCTGGGGTTGGCCGTGAGATCAATGGCAGTATGCGTTGGCTATCGCTGGGTATCGTTAATGTTCAACCATCAGAATTTGCCAAGTTATTTGTGATTGTTTATATGGCGGGTTATCTGGTGCGACATGGCGATTCGATGCAGACGACATTGGGTGGTTTTGTGCGTCCGATGGCGGTGCTGGCACTGGTCTGTGTGTTGTTGTTGGCGGAGCCAGATTTTGGTGCGGCTGCAGTGATTCTTGCGACTGCGATGGCGATGATGTTTCTGGGTGGTGTGCGTTTTTCACAATTTTTGGTGTTGATGCTGTTGATGGGGCTGGCGATGGCAGCACTTGCCGTCTCTTCCCCTTATCGTATGGAGCGCATTACCGGCTTTATGGACCCATGGGCAGACCCTTTTAATAGTGGTTTTCAGTTAACGCAGGCATTGATTGCCTTTGGCCGTGGTGAATGGTTTGGTGTTGGCCTGGGCAGTAGTGTGCAGAAATTGTTTTATCTGCCAGAGGCGCACACCGATTTTCTATTTGCAGTGTTATCGGAAGAATTGGGCTTTGTCGGCGGGCTAACGATTATTGCGCTGTTCTGTTTTGTGGTGATACGTGCATTCATGATTGGGCGTATGGCAGAAAAGGTTGGGATGCATTTTGCTTCTTACCTTGCCTACGGCATCGGAATCTGGATTGGTATCCAGGCATTTATCAACATAGGCGTCAACATGGGGGTATTGCCAACGAAAGGGTTGACGCTGCCATTTATGAGTTATGGCGGTAGTAGTGTGCTAGCAATGTGTATTGCGATTTCACTGTTATTGCGAGTGGATTACGAACGACGTCTGATTGAATATGACAATCATAAAAAGGCTGTCGGTAATAAAAAAGATGTTGATCCCGAAGGAACCAGGGCATGGTGACGCGGATTATGATCATGGCAGGTGGTACTGGCGGGCATGTCTTCCCAGCACTGGCGGTTGCACAGGAGCTGCAGTCGCGCGGGGTTGAAGTAATCTGGATGGGAACACGTCGTGGTATTGAAGCAAAGGTGGTACCGGATGCCGGTATCCCAATAGAGTGGATAAGTGTTAGTGGTCTACGTGGTAAAGGGGTGGTGAGCTGGTTGTTGGCTCCTTTCAAATTGGTATCGGCCCTTTTTCAATCCTTTGTGATCATCATGCGTTGTCGCCCAATGGCGGTACTGGGTATGGGTGGCTTTGTGGCAGGGCCTGGTGGTTTGATGACATGGATATTGCACAAGCCACTGGTGATTCATGAGCAAAATGCGATTGCAGGTTTGACCAATCGATTATTAGCACGCATTGCGACGAAGGCAATGCAGGCCTTTCCAAATGCATTACAGAAAAAAACAAACCCTCAGTTGGTGGGTAATCCTGTGCGGCAAGCGATTGCCGCGTTACCAATCCCTGAATTGCGCTTTGAAAAGCGCACCGGTGCGTTACGTCTATTGGTGTTAGGTGGCAGCCTTGGTGCGCAGTCTTTGAACCAGGTTATCCCAGCGGCGATGAATATTATTCCTGAAGCTGAGCTCCCTGAGATCTGGCATCAGGCGGGTGAGCGTTTGATTGATGAGGCGCGTGACTGTTATCAAAACGCCGCTATAGACGCGCGTATTGAACCTTTTATTGATGACATGGCGGTGGCCTATGGGTGGGCGGATCTGGTGTTGTGTCGCGCGGGCGCATTAACGATCGCAGAATTGAGTGCGGCTGGTGTCGCTGCGTTGTTGGTGCCTTACCCTTATGCGGTAGATGATCACCAGGCACACAATGCAGCATATCTGGTCGATGCAGGCGCTGCGCTGCTGGTTCGTCAAGATGAACTGGGCGCAGAGAAATTAGCGCTGTTGTGGCAGGGGCTTTATCAGCAATATGGTGATGTTGCGGGTGTGCGAATGCACTTGTTGGGTATGGCAACAAAAGGGCGCAAACTTGCGAAGTGCGATGCAGCGAAGCAGGTTGCCGATGTCTGTATGGAGGTGGCGCATGCCTGATTCCATGATCATTCAGCCAGATAGTAATAAGTGGATGGCACGTGTTAAGCGTATCCATTTTATTGGGGCCGGTGGGGCTGGTATGAGCGGTATCGCTGAGGTGTTACTCAATCTGGGCTATCAGGTGAGTGGCTCAGATATGAAGGTCAATGCAACCACGACACGCCTCGTTGCACGTGGTATGCAATTTTCGATTGGGCATGATGAGTCGGTGATCGATGGTTGTGATGTGGTGGTTAAATCCAGCGCAGTGAAGGATGACAACCCTGAAATTATCGCAGCGCATCGGTTGCATATTCCGGTGATTCCACGTGCGGAGATGCTGGCTGAGTTGATGCGTTTTCGTTATGGCATCGCGGTTGCGGGTACGCATGGCAAAACCACTACCACCAGTTTGATTGCGAGTGTTTTGGCTGAAGGTGGACTTGACCCGACCTATGTGATCGGTGGTCGACTGAACAGTACGGGAGGTAATGCGCGCCTGGGTGCGGGGCAGTATCTGGTGGCTGAAGCGGATGAAAGTGATGCCTCATTTTTACATCTGCAACCAGTATTGGCGGTGGTGACCAATATCGATGCCGATCACATGAGTACTTATGGTGGTGATTTCGCAGTGTTAAGGCAGACCTTTGTTGAATTTCTGCATCACCTGCCATTTTATGGACTGGCGGTGGTGTGCCTTGATGATCCGGTGGTTAAAGAGGTGATGCCCGAAATATCACGCCCACTAAAAACTTACGGTACGTCTGAAAAGGCTGATATTCAGATCTATGATATTCAGCAGCAGCAGGCAATTACTCGTTTTAAAGTCTCGCGAGCGGGTGAGCCGCAGTGGCTTGATGTCACGCTTAATATGGCGGGTAAACATAATGTATTGAATGCAACTGCTGCAATTGCCGTGGCGCATGAGCTGGGTGTGGATGATGACTCAATTTTAAAGGGCCTTGAGAACTTTCAGGGAATCGGGCGCCGCTTTCATGTTTATGGCGAGCTGGAAACAGCAGTAGGTGAGGTGTTGATGGTTGATGATTACGCTCATCATCCACGTGAAATTGCGGCCGCAATTGCTGCGATTCGAGACGGTTGGCAGGGACGCCGTCTGGTGGTGGTGTTTCAGCCGCACCGTTATACCCGCATGCAGGAATTGTTTGATGATTTTGCCAAAGAGCTATCAGAGGCGGATGTATTGTTGATGCTCGATGTGTATGCAGCCGGTGAGACACCCATTGCAGGGGCTGATTCGCGTGCGTTATGTCGTGCTATTCGAACACGTAATCAGGTAGACCCAGTCTTTATCGAAGATAACGATGAGCTGGAGCTCGTGTTGTCTGGTCTATTGCAGCAAGGTGATGTGCTGCTGACATTAGGTGCGGGTGATGTCGGAGCGATTGCCGCACGGTTAGAAAAAACATTGCGAAATGAGAAGGGGAAAGCTTAGCTGTGACTGTCATTTTCGAAACAACAATGTCTACTGGAGGGGAGGTCTTTATGGGTGAGTTGCGAACCAGTGAACCGATGTCACGTCACACCTCCTGGCGTACTGGTGGTGAGGCAAAGCGTTTTTTTAAACCTGACTCTATTGAAGAGTTAGCAATTTTTCTGGCGCAAACAGACGTTGATGAAGAGATTGTCTGGGTGGGGTTGGGTAGTAATCTGCTGGTGAGAGATGGCGGTATTAATGGTGCTGTGATCTGTACTAGTGGTGTGCTGGGGAAATTGGCGCTATTAGAAAGCGACCTGATTCGTGCTGAGGCAGGTGTTCCCTGTGCAAAACTGGCCCGCTTTAGTGTGCGTTTTGGCCTGGCAGGCGCAGAATTTTTGATTGGTATACCGGGCACAGTGGGCGGTGCATTAGCGATGAATGCAGGAGCCTTTGGTGGTGAGACCTGGCCCGTTGTTGAGGCAGTAGAGACGATGGATCGGCATGGACAACGTTATCTGCGTACGCCTGAAGAGTATAAGATCACCTATCGTAGCGTTGAGGGGCCGATGGATGAGTGGTTTGTTGCGGGTCATTTCCGCCTCAAAATTGCGCGTGAAGATGGACTGGTAAGAACCAGGGCGCTGCTCGAAAAACGTAACGAAACGCAACCAGTAGGGCTGGCTAGCTGTGGCTCGGTGTTTCGCAATCCTGAGGGCGATCATGCAGGGCGCTTGATCGAAGCCTGTGGCTTAAAGGGGTATGCGATTGGCGGCGCGGTGGTATCAGAAAAACACGCTAACTTTATTATTAATAGTGGCGATGCTAGTGCGGCAGATATTGAGTCATTAATTCAATATGTGATGGTGCGTGTGGAGGCCGAGCACGGGGTTAGATTGGTGCTTGAAGTTCATATCGTTGGTGATGCTGTTGCGGGAGACCTTCAAGGCTAATGGCGCAGTGTATTGAACAAGCTTCGCACTTTGGAAAGGTTGCTGTATTGATGGGCGGGCACTCCTCTGAGCGTGAAATTTCACTAAAGAGTGGTGATGCTGTATTGCAATCATTATTACGTAGTGGTGTGGATGCACAGGCGATTGACCCAGCGAAAGAAGATCTGTTGCAGATACGTCAGTCAGGTTTTGATCGTGCCTTTATTATCTTGCATGGCCGAGGTGGTGAAGATGGTGTGACTCAGGGGGCACTAGAGGTGATTGGTCTACCTTATACCGGCACAGGTGTAATGGGTTCTGCGCTGGGGATGGATAAGCTGCGCAGTAAGCAACTATGGCATGGGGCGAGTTTACCAACTCCGGCTTATAAAGTATTGAGTGGCGATTGTAACGTTGTAAGTATTGCAAATGAGATTGGGCTGCCAATGATTGTTAAGCCTGCGACAGAAGGTTCGAGCATTGGTATGAGTAAAGTGACGAAGGCCGAAGATCTTTCTCTCGCGTGGCAAAAGGCTGCCAAAGGTGGCGCAAATGTATTAGCGGAGCACTGGGTTGATGGCGCGGAATATACCGTTGCAATTTTACAGGGTGAGGCGTTGCCATTGATTCGAGTGGAAACGGCGCGAGACTTTTATGACTTTGAAGCCAAGTATCAATCTGATGATACCGCTTATATCTGCCCTTGTGGCTTGAATGAAGCGCAAGAGAAGGCCTTGCAACAGCTTGCGCTTAACGCTTTTGGTGTGGTGGGGTGTCATGGCTGGGGGCGTGTGGATTTGATGTGTGACCAGCAAGGCGAAGCCTGGTTGATTGAGGTCAACACTGTACCTGGTATGACAGATCATAGCCTGGTGCCGATGGCAGCAAAGGCGGCAGGGATTGGATTTGATCAACTTGTATGGCGCATTCTCGAAACCAGTTTGGTGATGGAGGATGGTTGTGATGGCGAATAAGGGCAGCGAAAAACAGCAGCAGAGCCCTTTGTTGGATGCCCTTAAACGCTGGCTTCCGCGTGTGGGTGGCGGTGTGTTGGCATTGCTGGTGGTTGCCTTTGTTGGTGAGCGCATGGCAGTTGAATTGGTTGATCCACAAACGATGCAAATTAAATCGGTGCAGGTAGAGGGGATGTTTGAGCAAGTTGACCCACAGGATGTGAAGCGGGTCGTAGCGAGTTTTAGTGATCAAGGTTTTTTAGGGGTAGATGTTGCGACGGTAAAGCTGGCGATTGAGACATTGCCGTGGGTGAAACAGGCTTCGGTTAGGCGTGTCTGGCCGGATGCGCTTTTCATTTCTCTAGCGGAACAAACGGCGGCCGCACGCTGGGGTGGTCGGGGTCTGGTAAGCCCTGGTGGTGAACTGTTTTTTCCTGAGGATAACGAGATGTTTACTCATCTACCAGAATTAGCAGGGCCAGCAAGTGATGGGGTGGTGGTATTGATGCAGTATCGGCAGCTTGATGAGATGCTGGCTGTGCATGATCTAACAATTGTGCGGCTGGAGCAGGATGAACGACGTGCGTGGCTGGTGACATTGAATAGTGGCGTGAAGTTATTGTTGGGGCGGAAAGAGAGTGAGAAGCGGCTGGCGCGCTTTATTGATATCTACCCAAAGGTACTGAAGGCGTGGGAGCAGGCAATTGATGAAGTTGATTTGCGTTATCCCAATGGCTTTGCGGTTCGTTGGCATGCAATGGCTGGAAATGAGAATGAAATTGCTAAGAGTTAATCGTTGGTTTAATAGCAGGGTTGAGCGTGGAGAGAGGCAAAACCATGTCTAAAAAAGATGAAAAAGATCTGATTGTCGGCCTTGATATCGGAACCTCAAAGGTGGTGGCGATTGTTGGCGAGATCAACGAGAGCGATAAAATTGAGATTATTGGCATCGGCTCGCATCCATCAAAAGGGCTGAAAAAAGGGGTGGTAGTTAATATCGAATCGACGGTGCAGTCTATTCAGCGTGCAGTCGAAGAGGCGGAGTTGATGGCGGGTTGTGAAATTCATGCCGTTTATGCAGGCATTGCAGGCAGCCATATTCGTAGTCTTAATTCACACGGGATCGTGGCGATTCGTGATAGTGAGATTGCCGCAGGTGATGTCGACCGTGTGATCGATGCGGCACGTGCGGTGGCGATTCCGGCGGATCAAAAAATTCTGCACATCTTGCCGCAGGAATTCATCATCGATAACCAGGAGGGGATTAAAGAACCGATTGGTATGTCGGGTGTCCGTCTTGAAGCGAAAGTACATATGGTGACGGGTGCTGTGAGTGCGGCGCAAAATATTATTAAGTGTGTACGTCGATGCGGCCTTGAAGTGGATGATGTGATTTTAGAGCAGCTTGCCTCCAGTTATTCCGTGTTGATGGATGATGAAAAAGAGCTCGGCGTTTGTCTGGTTGATATTGGTGGCGGTACAACAGATATTGCTATCTATACCGATGGTTCGATTAGACATACAGCAGTGATTCCCATTGCAGGTGACCAGGTGACCAATGATATTGCAGTGGCACTGCGCACGCCGACGCAATATGCAGAAGAGATCAAGATTAAATATGGCTGTGCTTTGACGCAGCTGGCAAGTCCGGAGGAGACCATTGAAGTGCCGAGTGTCGGTGATCGTCCAGCAAGACGTCTGGCGCGGCAGACATTGGCAGAGGTGGTTGAACCCAGATATGAAGAGTTGTTTACGTTGATTCAGGCGGAGCTACGTAGAAGTGGTTTTGATGATCTGATTGCAGCGGGTGTGGTGTTAACAGGTGGAACATCAAAGATGGAGGGGGTGATTGAGCTGGCTGAGGAGATCTTTCATACCCCTGTTCGATTAGGTGTTCCTCAGTATGTGGAAGGGTTAGTTGATGTGGTGCGTAACCCTATCCATGCAACGGGCGTAGGGTTGCTGCTGTATGGGCATACACAGCGACATATGAAAAACCCGAATCCAGGGGATTCGGGTGGCGGCGGTATCTGGGCGAGAATGAAGAGCTGGTTTCAGGGTAATTTTTAAGTTTTTAGCGATCAAAAAACAGTTGTAGTGAATAGAATCAAAGGAGAAATAATATGTTTGAACTAATGGATGCATATAGCCAGAATGCAGTAATCAAAGTGGTTGGTGTTGGTGGTGGTGGTGGTAATGCGGTAGAGCATATGGTCTCTGCGGACATCGATGGGGTAGATTTTATTTGTGCCAATACCGATGCTCAGGCATTAAAAAATTCATCAGCAAGAACAACCTTGCAGTTGGGCAATACGGTCACTAAAGGGTTGGGTGCTGGCGCAAATCCTGAGATTGGTCGTCAAGCTGCGATGGAAGATCGTGAGCGCATTGCTGAAATTATTGAAGGTGCAGATATGGTCTTCATTACCGCAGGCATGGGTGGCGGAACCGGCACAGGTGCAGCGCCGATTGTTGCTGAGACTGCAAAACAACTGGGGATTTTGACGGTAGCGGTTGTCACCAAGCCATTTCCATTTGAAGGTAAAAAGCGTGCACGTATCGCTGACGAAGGGATTGAAGCACTGGCTGAGCACGTTGATTCATTGATCACGATTCCAAATGAAAAGCTGCTCTCGGTATTGGGTAAAGATGCATCATTACTGGATGCGTTTAAATCGGCTAATGATGTGTTGTTGGGCGCGGTGCAGGGCATTGCTGAATTGATTACGCGACCGGGTTTGATCAATGTCGATTTTGCGGATGTGCGTACCGTGATGTCTGAAATGGGCATGGCGATGATGGGCTCTGGTAGTTCTGCCGGTGAGCATCGCGCACGTGAAGCGGCTGAAGCGGCCATTGCGAGCCCTCTGTTGGAAGACGTTAACCTTGCGGGCGCACACGGTATTCTGGTGAATGTGACGGCCGGTTTGAGTATGACAATTGGTGAATTTGAAGAAGTGGGTAATACCGTGAAGGAATTTGCTTCTGACGATGCGACGGTTGTAGTGGGTACGGTAATTGATGCAGCGATGGAAGATGAGCTTCGTGTGACTGTGGTTGCGACTGGCCTGGGACAATCAACGGTTAAATTAGAGGCGAAACCCGTTAAATTGATCTCCAAGACCAATGCGGGTGAGGTGGATTACAATAAGCTGGATCGTCCAACAGTGATGCGTAATCAGGCCTCTGCAGCTGATCAGAGTGGTACTTCTGTGGATAGCACCAATCTGGATTACCTGGATGTGCCTGCTTTTTTGCGTCGTCAGGCGGATTAATCGAAAACAATTAAGCAGGATATGACAGGGCCGTATTTTCCGCAAGAACGAGACTGATAAGATCGCCGAAGAACGCCCTGTTTCTATGCAGGGTGGTGTGGCTATGCTAATATCCGCCGGGATCGGCAGGTGGCCGTGTGAAATTAATTTGGCTCGTGATCTGTCAGTGAGTGGAGCGGGTGGGAAAACAGGTAAATGATCAAGCAACGTACTCTGAAAAATGTCATTCGAGCCTCAGGTGTGGGGCTGCATACGGGGGAGAAGATCTATCTGACCCTACGTCCGGCGCCCGTGGATAGAGGAATCGTTTTTCGTCGCGTTGACCTGGACGAACCTGTTGAAATTGAAGCAAGGGAAGAAAATGTTGGTGATACAAGGCTTTCAACGACGCTGATTAAAGATGGTGTGCGTATTTCTACGGTTGAACATCTGCTTTCAGCGTTTGCGGGTCTGGGAATCGACAATGCCTATGTTGAGTTGAGTGCCTCTGAAGTGCCAATTATGGATGGTAGTGCCGGACCTTTTGTTTTCCTGATTCAATCTGCAGGTATCGAGAAGCAGCCAGCGCCGAAACGTTTTATTCGGATTAAAAAGTCGGTTATTGTGGAAAATGGTGACAAATGGGCGCGCTTTGATCCATTTGAAGGCTTTAAGGTCTCTTTTGCGATCGATTTTCAGCATCCTGCGTTTGATGGCAAGGCACGTGAGGCAACGGTTGATTTTTCCACTACCTCGTTTGTAAAAGAAGTGAGTCGTGCGCGTACTTTTGGATTTATGCGTGATATCGAGTGGCTAAGAGAAAAAAATCTGGCGCTTGGTGGCAGCATGAAAAATGCCATTGTCGTTGATGAAAAGCGTATTTTGAACGAGGATGGCCTTCGTTATGATGACGAATTTGTGAAGCATAAGGTATTGGATGCGATTGGCGACCTCTATCTGTTAGGGCATAGCCTGATCGGTGCTTTTAGTGGGCATAAGTCAGGCCATGACCTTAATAATCATCTGTTGCGGACATTAATGGCTGACAAGGATGCGTGGGAACTCGTGACTTTTGAAGAAGAGGGGCAGTCAGCGCCGATCTCATTTGCTCAGCCAATACCTGCGGGCTAAGTCTCTCCGATAGTCATTCATCGCAGCCATTCATCGTTAGGATTTTTTTGACTCTCGGCTGGCCAGCCGCAGTAAAGATTGCCTTAATTGACTGTAGGGGGTGGTCTCTGCGAGGCTGGTGATCAAGATCGCAGATTGAGAAGAAATATTCATTTTGTGCCTTGTGTTGGCTGGGGATTGCGCCGATACAGGTTTTATCCGAATGTGAATCTCTTTGATATAGTTGCACTGATGATGAGTCAAAGTCGATAGCATGGCAGGCATGTAAAAACGAAGTTGTGATGCCCAGGCTGGGCTTTCTGTTTGTAATATAAGTGTTTTTCCACGAACGTTGATTGCCTGGCAGTGCCCTTGTAGTAGCGGAGGTAAGCAGCTCTGAGTGAGTGCGCTAAGCTCTGTGAGCTGGCTTGAGAACTGTGTTAAACGGCGCAGTTGAGTGGATTTCCCGCTGATCAGTAGTTTTTTGACAGAGTTGGAATGGCGCATGTTATTTCAATAACCTAGTAAAGAATTGATAGTGAGTAAGGATAGATGAACATCATTCTGTTTTCAAAGAAAGCGAGAAGATCCTCTAGTATTAATCTAGG
>UOFQ01000120.1_pt1 | contig 20305 bp, 19 predicted proteins | sample 1988961 | NCBI WGS metagenome assembly UOFQ01 (sample SAMEA4712195, study PRJEB27164) | hydrothermal vent metagenome | biome: marine basaltic hydrothermal vent biome; feature: marine hydrothermal vent; material: mineral | place: Pacific Ocean | collected 2011-06-14/2011-07-23 | depth 1719 m | reverse complement strand
GAGGCGGAGGAATGGGGGGTGGGATGATGGGAGGCGGAAGAGCCCCGTATTCATCTAGCGCTGGCGATACAAATAACCGTCTCTACAATGCGTGGCAACCCCTTGAAGGTGGCTCGGCTTTGACCGGCAATGGCACCGCAAACCCTAATCGGGTCTATCTTCGTCAAATCAATAACGATGGTGAGATGAAACAGGAGTTTATTAAAGACAGAGAGTCTCAGAAGCCTCATATAATCCAGGTTATTGGTGATGGTGAGCTTGTCTCCACATTTGACCTCGACATGAGCAATGGCGGATATAATGCATTCAGTGATCCGGCGCATTTTATTAATAACACTGCCATTGTTGATGTTGGCAGTTTTGACCCCAACATAGACACGCCTCGTAATGTGGATAACGCAAATGCAAACATCAATGTTACGGCAGGCCGCTACACCTATCTTCCTGATAACCCTGCCGGGATTTCTTTTGGTGATAGCTTTGGCTCGTATCTCTATGAGGAAGGTGGTTATGATGTGTTCAGTACAACCTGGCTGGACTACTGCCAGCCCAGTCAAAACCTCGGTCGGCAGTGTGATTTCAGCACGGCTGGAGGGGGCATGGGAGGAGGTATGGGGGGGAGGCGTGGTCGGCGATAGATGGTTCGCAGCAGGCGCTTATTGATGGTCGCTTATTATTAGCGTTGCCAGGATGGCTTCATACATTGTTTTAATGTCGATGAGTTTTTGTTATGCGGGCATTCATCCCTACTAACAGAATGGTGGCCGCTAGTGCGCCTGGTACACTGTCAGTCCCTTTGAATGAATGATTAGTAAGAACGGTTCACCGAAAATTCGGCAAGTGTGTACATCGCATCACGATAGGGAGAGGCGGGTAGTCGCCTGATCGCTTCCGCCGCTTTTTCTGCTTCTGTTTGTGCCGCTGCGGTGGTGTAAACAAGTGCGCCAGTTGAGTGAATGGTTTCAATGACGGCATCGATATTGTCAATGCCACTATTTTCAATGGCATTTCTAATGACGCCGGCTTCGACTGGAGTACCGTGACGCATGGCATAGATGAGTGGCAGGGTTGGTTTGCCTTCGGCAAGGTCATCGCCGATGTTTTTCCCCATCTCTTCTGAGGTAGCGCTGTAATCGAGAACATCGTCGATTAGCTGAAATGCGGTGCCAAGGTGCATGCCGTAGTCGGCCATTGCCTTCTCAGTTTTTGCGCTGCTATTGCTGATAACCGCACCCACCTGGCAGGCTGCTTCGAACAATTTGGCTGTTTTGAAGTGGATAACTTCCAGGTAACGTTCTTCTGTGGTGCTAGCATCACCGCAGTTGAGTAGTTGTAGTACTTCACCTTCGGCGATGACGTTAGTTGCCTTCGACATGATCTCCATGATGCGCATGTCGCCGACACCGACCATCATCTGGAAGGCGCGTGAGTAGAGAAAGTCACCAACCAGCACGCTGGCTTCGTTACCCCATACGGCATTGGCGGTCTCTTTACCGCGGCGCATTTCGGAAGCATCGACAACATCGTCATGCAGCAGGGTGGCGGTGTGAATAAATTCGATAATGGCGGCAAGATCTACATGTTTTGTGTCGCTGTAGTTTAGTGCGCGGGCGCTGAGCAGCACTAGTAGTGGGCGCAGGCGCTTGCCGCCACTGTTGACGATGTAGTGACCCATCTGGTTGATCAGTGCTACCTCGGAGTTGAGGCGAGTGTGAATCAGTTGGTTTACCGCGCCCATATCATCGCTGGTGAGCGCGCGGATGGCATCGATATCATTGATTTCGTAAGGTTTTTTAAGTGGTAGATTCACGGTCATGTCGTTCGTTAATAGTATAGCCTGGTGTTTGATTCTAAAATTCTCGGTGCCCTGTGGCAAGTTTCTTTAATATGCAGTATTGATGGCGCTAAATGTTTATTTTCTGATTTGACCTGAGGCGTTGATACCGGTAAAATCGCCCGGCTTTGGTAAACGAATGTTTTATAGGTTTACAAATTAAGTTTTTTCACGGATTTTTTGGAGTGAAGCATGTACGCGGTAATTAAGACCGGTGGTAAGCAGTATCGAGTGACCGAAGGCGAGACACTCAAAGTAGAAAAAATCGTCGCTGAAGAAGGTGGCTCGATTGATTTTGATGAAGTTTTACTGGTTACCGATGGTGACAATGTGAAAGTTGGCGCGCCTTTTGTAGCGGGTGGCAAGGTCAGCGCAACAGTAAAATCTCACGGACGTGGCGAAAAGATTAAAATCGTTAAATTCCGTCGTCGTAAGCATTCTCGTAAGACAATGGGCCATCGTCAGTCTTATACTGAAGTGCAGATCACTGGCATCGCGGCAGACTAATAAGGGGTTATTGAAAAATGGCACATAAAAAAGCAGGTGGTAGTACCCGTAATGGTCGCGATTCTGAGTCTAAGCGACTGGGTGTGAAGCGTTTTGGTGGAGAGAGTGTACTTGCTGGCAATATTATTGTCCGTCAGCGTGGCACGCATTTTCACGCAGGTGTTAACATGGGATTAGGTCGAGACCACACTTTGTTTGCTAAGGAAGACGGTAAAGTGTTGTTTGAGAAGAAAGGCCCGAAACAACGTACGTACGTCAGCATCGTCGCTGCCTAAGCAGTTACCACGCAGATGTATGAAAAGGCCCCGTCCAGTTTGACGGGGTTTTTTTTTATAACCAGCGCGATTCCAGATAGATTTGGGTAGATTCGGCTAGATTCAGGTATTAGTGATCAGATATGAAATTCGTCGATGAAGCCACTATCAATATCCAGGCCGGAAACGGTGGCAACGGCTGCATCAGTTTTCGACGTGAAAAATATATCCCCTTCGGTGGTCCCGATGGTGGTGATGGCGGCGATGGTGGTAGTGTTTTTCTGGTGGGTGACACCAATCTGAATACGCTGGTTGATTTTCGCCATCGGCGTAATTATCGTGCTGAGAATGGGCAGCGCGGGCAGGGTTCAAACTGCACCGGAAAAGGTGGTGATGACTGCTTTATTCGCGTCCCGCTCGGCACCATTGTCAAAGATGAAGAGACCGATGAAGTGATTGGTGAGGTGTTGCGACATGAGCAGCGTTTGCTGGTTGGGCAGGGTGGTTTCCACGGCATCGGCAATATCCGATTTAAGAGCAGTACCAATCAGGCGCCACGCAAGGCGACTCCAGGTTCGCCAGGCGAGGGGCGTAAGCTTAATATGGAGCTGAAGGTGCTGGCGGATGTGGGGTTGCTGGGGATGCCAAATGCCGGTAAATCGACCTTTATTCGTGCGGCATCTGCTGCTCGGCCAAAAGTTGCAGATTACCCATTCACTACGCTTCACCCTAATCTTGGTGTTGTCTGTGTCTCAGACCATCGTAGTTTCGTTATCGCGGATGTGCCTGGTGTGATTGAAGGGGCTGCGGATGGTGCTGGCCTGGGTGTACAGTTTCTGAAGCATCTATCCCGTACGCGTCTATTGCTGCATATGGTCGATGTTGCGCCGTATGATCCCACTATTGACCCGGTTGATGAGGTGGTGACGATCACGCAGGAACTCAGCCAGTTTAGCGATGAGTTAGGCAAGCAGCCGCGCTGGCTGGTGCTGAACAAGCTTGATCTGGTGCCAGAAGATCTGCAAGAAGAGCTTTGTGCTGATGTGGTTGAACGACTCGGCTGGCAAGGGCCGGTTTACCAGGTCTCTGCGCGCGAGACGACGGGTGTTAGGCCGTTGCTGGATGAGATTATGGAGTATCTGGAAGAGAGCGCGAGGCTTGCTGAAGAGGCTGAGGCGGTGGTTACTGCGCAGAGTGGTGTCGAGCGTAGTTCAACAGAAGAGTGATTTAATTTAGAACGATGGTAAGAGAGCAAGTCACAAAGGCACGGCGCTGGGTAGTCAAGGTGGGCAGTTCACTGTTGACCAATGATGGTGCTGGGCTGGATCTCGAATTAATGGCGCTGTGGGTTGAGCAGATCCAGCGCCTGCGCGCACGCGGTATCGAGGTGGTGCTGGTCTCCTCCGGTGCGGTCTCGGAGGGGATGAAGCGCCTCGGTTGGAGTGAACGCCCGCATGCACTGTATGAGCAGCAGGCGGCGGCGGCTGTTGGTCAGATGGGGGTGGTGCAGGCGTATGAGTCCTGTTTTCAAAAGCATGGGCTGCATACTGCTCAGATCCTTTTGATACACAATGATCTTGCTGATCGCCAGCGTTACCTCAATGCACGTAGTACCCTGCGCACGCTGTTAAAACTTGGCGTGATTCCGATTGTTAATGAAAACGATACTGTTGCGGTTGAAGAGCTTCGCTTTGGTGATAACGATACATTGGCGGGATTGGTCACTAATCTAATCGAGGCGGAGCTGCTGGTGATGTTGACCGATCAGGATGGGATGTATGACAGTGACCCGCGTAACAATCCTAATGCAAAATTTATCCATGAAGCGCAGGCCGGTGATCCTGAATTAGAAAGAATGGCCGCGGGTGGTGGCAGTGGGCGGCTTGGGCGCGGCGGTATGCTGACCAAGGTGCGGGCAGCTGAGCGTGCGGCACGTTCTGGTGCATTGTCGATTATCGCCTCTGGGCGTGAGTCGGATGTGCTGTCGAAAATCGCCGATGGCGAGCGGTTGGGGACGATGGTGGTGCCAGCAGCGGAGCCACTGGTAGCGCGCAGGCAATGGTTGGCCAGTCAGCTCAATCTCAGTGGAAAATTGGTGCTGGATGACGGTGCGGTCGGGGTGCTGAAGCGTTCCGGTAGTAGCTTGCTAGCTGTGGATGTTTTGTTGGTTGAGGGTGGTTTTCATCGCGGTGATGTGGTTGCCTGTGTTGACCGGCAGGGGAAAGAGGTGGCGCGTGGCCTGATTAATTACAGTGCTGAAGAGTCGAAAAAGATCCGAGGTCAATCGAGTGAGCAGATCGAGGCGCTATTGGGTTATGTTGATGAGGCGGAGTTGATTCATTGCGATAATCTGGTACTGATGGGCAAGTAGCGCCTTTTATTTGAATGGCAGCCAATAAAAAAGCCGCTTTCTTCCGAAAGCGGCTTTTTTCAGTCTTAAAGACTGGGATTACATGGCATGAATATGCTTGTTCATGCGGCTTTTCTGGCGTGCGGCCTTGTTCATGTCGATGATGCCTTTGCGGGCCATGACATCAAGGATTGGCCTGGCGATCTTGAATGCCTCTTCTGCCTGAGTCTTTTCGCCTGCTGCAATCGCGTTCACGACTTTCTTGGTCGCGGTGCGCATTTCTGAGCGCATGCTGGCATTATGGATGCGGCTCTTTTCGGCTTGTTTTGCGCGCTTTTTGGCTTGTGCTGAATTGGCCAAGGTTCTTGCTCCTGTTTATTAGCAGCGGGATTCTTTCCGCTAGCGACACTATATTCGTAAAGGTCGCATACTATGCGGATTTCTGCGAGCTTTGTCAATCCTTGCAGTGAACTTTACCACTAATAAATGAGCGCTGGAAGAATTGCTAATGTAGGGGTAAGATCTGGATTTTACAGGAAATTAATAGGAAATAGCGAGCTTGGAGCTGGGCAGGTGAGTAAAAAATTACTGAAATCGACAGCTACCGTGGGCAGCATGACGTTGATTTCGCGCGTCCTTGGCCTGGTAAGAGATATTATTTTTGCCCGTCTGTTTGGTGCCGGTATGGGGGCGGATGCTTTTTTTGTCGCTTTCAAGATTCCCAATTTTTTTCGTCGCCTGTTTGCTGAAGGGGCATTTTCCCAGGCCTTTGTGCCAGTGTTGTCCGAATACAAGACGCAGCGTGAGCATGATGAGGTGCGTAGTCTGATTGATAGCACCGCCATCTGGCTGGCGAGCGTGCTGTTTATCGTCACGTTGATCTGTATTATTGCCGCGCCGTTGCTGGTGATGGCCTTTGCACCGGGGTTTATCGATGACCAGCCAAAATACGAGCTGACGACCGAGCTGCTGCGCATCACCTTCCCTTATCTATTGTTCATCTCGTTGACCGCGCTGGCAGGCGGTATTCTCAATACCTACGGAAAGTTCGCAGTGCCGGCTTTTACCCCGGTGCTGTTGAACCTCTGCCTGATCGGCGCGGCAGTGTTTGTTGCGCCGCTGCTCGATGAGCCAGTCATTGCGCTAGCGTGGGGTGTCTTTTTTGCGGGGCTGGCGCAGCTCGGTTTTCAGTTGCCGTTCCTGTGGCGGATGAAGATGCTGCCGCGCCCTCGTTTTGATCGTGCTCACGAAGGAGTGAAGCGGATATTCAAGTTGATCATTCCGGCGATATTTGGCTCATCTGTAGCGCAGGTGAACCTGCTGTTCGACACGATTATCGCCTCGTTTCTTGTTACTGGTAGTGTCAGTTGGCTCTATTATTCTGATCGACTGGTGGAGTTTCCGCTGGGTGTTTTTGGTATCGCGGTGGCGACGGTGATCCTGCCGGCACTGTCGCGTCGTTATTCTGAGGCATCGCCGGAGGCATTTAGCCGCACTCTTGATTGGGCGCTGCGCCTGGTAGTGATTGTTGGTCTGCCCGCAACAGTGGGACTGTTTCTGTTGGCGGGACCGATGCTCTCAACGCTCTTTCAGTACGGTGCATTTAGCCCGTCGGATGTGACGATGGCGACCATGAGTCTGATGGCCTATTCGTTAGGATTGCTTGGTTTTATCTTTGTGAAGGTGTTGGCGCCTGGCTACTATGCGCGGCAGGATACGAAAACACCAGTGAAGATCGGAATTATCGCGATGGTGACGAATATGGTGCTGAATGTGCTGTTTGTGGTGCCGATGGTGATGTTTGATATTGCAGGCGCACATACCGGGCTTGCGTTGGCGACCTCCGTAGCGGCTTTTTTGAATGCCTGGTTGCTTTACCGCGGCCTGCGTCGCGATGGGGTGTATCAGTTGCAGCAGGGATGGGGTTGGGTGATGTTGCGAGTCTTACTCGGTACTGTTTTGATGGCACTGTTGCTGTGGTTTGGGGTGGATGATATTTCGGTGTGGGAAATGTGGCCGTGGTGGCAGCGGATGCTGCAGTTGTTGATGTGGGTGGTTGCCGGTGGCGCACTCTATTTTGCCGTGTTGTGGGCGATGGGGATGCGGCCGCATCATCTGAAGATGGCTGAAAAGTAGTGAACATGCAGCTTGCGGCGTGATAGCGCTGTGATACGGGGTGCAGCCAAAGGGTATTTCGCCCCTTGGGTAAAACGATGCTGTGCTTTATAATCGCTGCTTTTATTTGACTTACGATTGACATTTGGCTGACATCGGCATGGAACTGATTCGAGGACTGTATAATCTACACCCACGCCATCGTGGCTGTGTGGCGACGATTGGTAATTTCGATGGGGTTCATCTTGGTCACCAGGCGGTGTTGGGGCAGTTGTCTGAACAGGCTGATGAACTGGGCCTGCCGCTGGTGGTGATTACCTTTGAGCCATATCCGCAGGAATTTTTTTCGCCTGCTGGTGAGTCCCCGTCGCGCCTGACTCGTTTTCGTGAAAAACTACAGGTGTTGCGTCGCTATGGGGTCGATCGGGTTTTGTCGCTCGGTTTTGATCAGGCGCTCTCTCAGATGTCGGCAGAAGCGTTTATCGATCGCCTGTTGGTGAGTGGACTCAATGTGAGCTATCTCGTGGTCGGTGATGATTTTCGTTTTGGCTACCGACGGCAGGGCAATATCGCGATGTTGCAAGCCGCTGGTGAAAGGCACGGCTTTCAGGTGGTGAAGATGCGCTCCTTTGAAGTGGATGGTGCGCGGGTGAGTAGTACTCGAGTGCGTGAGGCGTTGGCTGCCGGTGAGTTGGACCGTGCGGCACAATTGCTGGGGCGTTCGTATCGTATCTCTGGACGCGTGGTACATGGCGACCAACGCGGTCGTACCATCGGTTTTCCGACAGCGAATATTCACCTGCATCGGCGTGTCACGCCACTGCGTGGTGTCTATGCAGTGGAGATGTTTGGGCTGTTTAGCGATGTAGAGTCGCCGGTAAAAGGGGTTGCTAATATCGGGCATCGTCCCACGGTAAATGGCACGCGTTGTCAGTTGGAAGTGCACCTGTTCGATTTTGATCGCGAGATCTATGGCGAGTATGTGCAGGTGGAATTCATTAAGCGCTTGCGAGATGAAAAACGTTTTGACTCGTTTCCTGAGCTCAAGGTGCAAATTGAACTGGATGCGGCACAGGCGCGAGCACTGTTTGGTTCGTCGAGTGGTAGCGGTGACGATGAGGTAGCTTAATGCTGCCGGACTGAGAAATCAGATAATATTAAATTTGGAAAATTTAGCGTAAATAAAATGGCAGATTATAAAAATACATTGAACCTTCCGAAGACCGCCTTTTCAATGAAGGCGAATCTCGCAAACCGTGAACCAGACTTTCTGAAAGAGTGGGTTGCGATGGATCTCTACGGCAAACTGCGCAAAGCACGCGCGGGCAAAGAGAAATTTATTTTGCATGATGGCCCGCCGTACGCGAACGGTGATATTCATATTGGCCACGCGGTTAATAAAGTCTTAAAAGATATTATCGTTAAGTCGAAAAGCCTGGAAGGATTTGATGCCCCTTACGTGCCAGGGTGGGATTGTCATGGTTTGCCGATTGAATTAATGGTGGAAAAGAAAATTGGCAAGGTGGGGCGCAAAGTTGATGCGCCAACCTTCCGTAAAGCGTGTCGTGACTACGCTGCAAAGCAGGTCGATAAACAGCGCGAAGATTTTAAACGCCTTGGCATTTTTGCCGAGTGGGATAAACCTTATCTGACGATGGATTTTAAAACCGAAGCGGACATCATTCGCTCGATGGGACGCATCGTTGAAGCAGGTCACCTACATAAAGGTTTTAAACCGGTTCATTGGTGTAGTGATTGTGGCTCTGCATTGGCAGAGGCCGAAGTTGAGTATGAAGAACGTATTTCACCTGCGATCGATGTGCGTTTTGAAGTGCTTGATGATGAAGTGCTATTGCAGCGCAGTGAACATGTTGATGGTGCAGTCGGTGAAGGTAAGATCTCAATCGTTATCTGGACCACCACACCATGGACATTACCTGCGAATCAGGCCGTCTCGGTCAATCCGGGTTTCGATTATGTGTTGGTACAGTGTACCGGCGAACATGGCCCTGAAAGGTTGATTGTCGCAGAAGTGTTATTGAAAGAAATCATGGGGCGTTGTGGTATCGATGACTATCGAGTGATTGCAACCTGTGTTGGTGAGCGTCTCGAAGGTTTGAAGTTACAACACCCTTTTTATGAGCGAGAAGTGCCAGTGATTCCTGGTGATCACGTCACCAGCGAAGCAGGTACTGGTGCGGTGCATACTGCTCCTGGACATGGTCAGGACGATTATGTGGTCGGTACGCGTTATAACCTGCCGATCGATAATCCGGTTGATGGCAATGGTGTTTTTTTGCCAAACACGCCATTGTTTGCTGGCCAGCATGTCTTTAAGGCGAATGATCAGGTGATTGAAGTACTGAAGGCGAAGGGTGCGTTGCTGCATGAACAGGCGCTGCAACATAGTTACCCTCATTGCTGGCGTCATAAAACACCGATTATTTTTCGTGCGACTCCTCAATGGTTTATTGGTATGGATCAAAAAAATCTGCGCAGTGATGCGATGAAGGCACTTAAGAAAGTGCAGTGGCTGCCAGAGTGGGGGCAGGCGCGCATAGAAGGGATGATTGAAAAACGTCCAGACTGGTGTGTCTCGCGACAACGTACCTGGGGCGTACCAATCACCCTGTTCCTGCATAAAGAGAGTGGTGAGATTCATCCTGCAACGGCTGAGTTAGTTGAAAAGGTTGCCCTGCGAGTGGAAGAGACTGGCATTGATGCCTGGTTTGAAATGGATGCGGCTGAACTGCTGGGTGATGATGCGGAACAATACGAGAAGGTTAGCGATACACTTGATGTCTGGTTTGATTCTGGCGTAACACACTACAGCGTATTACAGCAGCGCGATGAACTGGCTTATCCTGCAGATCTTTATCTGGAAGGGTCTGACCAACATCGCGGCTGGTTCCAGTCATCACTGTTGTCATCGGTTGCGATGAGCGGTACTGCTCCTTATAAGTCAGTATTAACTCATGGCTTCACCGTTGATGCCAAGGGTCGCAAGATGTCCAAGTCATTGGGCAATGTGATTGCACCACAAAAAATCATGAACTCATTGGGCGCTGATATTTTACGTCTGTGGGTGGCGGCAACCGATTACCGTACCGAGATGAATGTCTCGGATGAGATCCTCAAGCGTATGGCAGATGCCTATCGCAGAATGCGCAACACGGCGCGTTTTTTACTGGCCAACTTAAATGGCTTTGATCCTGCGCCAGATAAGCTTGAGTTCGATGACATGTTGGCGCTCGACCAGTGGGCAGTTAGCCGCGCGCAACAATTGCAGGAAGAGGTGCGCGATGCCTATGGGCGTTATGAATTTCATCTGGTCTATCAAAAGATCCATAATTTTTGTGCGGTGGATCTGGGTAGTTTTTATCTTGATATTATTAAAGATCGTCAGTACACCACGCAGGCCGATAGTGTCGCGCGCCGTTCGGCGCAGACCGCGATGTACCACATCGTTGAGGCACTGGCGCGCTGGTTGGCACCCGTGTTGAGTTTTACTGCGGAAGATATCTGGAAGCACATTCCGGGTGAACGTAGTGAATCGGTCTTCCTTGAGACGCTGTATGAATTCCCCCAAACAAGTGGTCAGCAATTTAGCCAGGATGAGTGGGTGACGATCATCGCGGTACGCGAGTCTGTTTCTAAAGAGTTAGAGGGTCTGCGTTCAAGTGGTGGTATTGGGTCTGCACTCGATGCAGAGGTCGATCTCTATTGTGATGATGCGTTGCTAGCACTGTTGTCAAAATTCGATGACGAGCTTCGCTTTGTGTTAATCACCTCTTATGCCCGAGTATATAGCATTCGCGAGAAACCAGCGAAAGCAGTAGAGGTAACGCAAAAGGATCAGCCTGCGTTATGGGTGGTGGTTAAGGCATGTCAACATGCTAAGTGCGATCGTTGCTGGCATCACCGTGAAGATGTTGGTGTGAATAGTGAGCATCCTGAATTGTGCGGGCGCTGTGTTGATAATATCGGTGGTGATGGTGAATCACGTCAGTTTGCTTAAGGATTGGGTGAGACTATGTTGAAGTGGCTATGGCTTTCTGCGGTGGTGATCGTGCTTGATCAAGTGACTAAGCAGATGGTGACTGATTCATTATACCTGTATCAATCGATCCCAGTTTTTCCTTCATTAAATTTGGTGCTGGCCCATAATTCGGGCGCGGCATTTAGTTTTTTGAGTGACGCGGGTGGTTGGCAGCGCTGGTTTTTTTCAGTGATAGCGATTGTCGTTAGTATCGTTATTGTGGTGTGGATAACTCGCCTTAAACAAAATGAACGGCGGCTTGCTGTGGCATTGTCTCTGGTGCTGGGTGGTGCCATTGGTAATGTGTGGGACCGCATTGCGCATGGTTACGTCGTTGACTTTATCGATGTCTATTATGGCGAGTGGCACTGGCCCGCTTTTAATGTGGCAGATTCGGCGATCTGTATTGGTGCAGCACTGCTGATTATTGATGCGCTGTTTAATAAAGAAAAGCAGCAGGTCGAAAAAAAATAGATATGAACAAAATTAAAACAGGTCAGGTTTTGTTGGCTAACCCACGTGGTTTTTGCGCGGGAGTGGAGCGCGCGATTGAAATCGTCGAGCGAGTGCTTGAGCAGTTTGGGCGGCCTATCTATGTGCGGCATGAGGTTGTGCACAATAAATTCGTGGTCGAAGGGTTGCGAGATAAAGGGGCGGTTTTTATCGAAGAGATTTCAGAGGTGCCGGATAATGCGACGTTGATCTTCAGTGCTCACGGTGTATCAAAAGCGGTACGTGCCGAGGCGGATGTGCGTGGCTTGCGTGTTTTTGATGCGACCTGTCCATTGGTAACAAAGGTACACCTTGAAGTCGTTCGGTATGAACGAGATGGTCAGGAGTGTATTTTGATTGGCCATGCGGGGCATCCTGAAGTAGAAGGCACGCTGGGGCAGTATAAAAACCGAGAGGGTGGTATATATCTGGTTGAGTCAGTCGATGATGTTGAAAAATTAGTGGTAAAGAATCCAGACAAATTATCTTTTGTAACGCAGACAACTTTATCAATGGATGATACAGCCGTGGTGATTGAGGCGTTGCAAAAACGTTTTCCCAACATCAAAGGGCCAAAGCGAGATGATATTTGTTATGCCACGCAGAATAGACAGGATGCTGTGAAAGCATTAGCTGAACAGTGTGATCTGATTTTGGTTGTGGGGTCATGTAACAGCTCTAATTCAAATCGCCTGCGAGAGATGGCTGAGCGGCAAGGGGCAAATGCCTATTTAATTGATAATGCAGGTGAAGTTGATGCGGCATGGTTGGTGGATGCTAGCACTGTTGGTGTTACTGCGGGCGCCTCTGTGCCTGAGGTTCTGGTCGAAGAGGTGATTGCTTATTTAAAAGTATCCGGTGTTGAACGTGTTAAAAATATTAAAGGCCGCGAGGAGAATATTGTATTTTCTTTACCTCGCGACTTGCAAAAAGCTTAATCTATCTAGTTACCAGCACTGGGCAACGGTGCCGGTGCCGGATTTGCCCTGCACACCAGTATTAGTCAGGCTTAAATTGGCGCATAGCGGGTCGGTTTGAGAGGCTTGCGGCGTTGCAGTTAAGGTAAATATGGTTGTGGTACGTGCGATGGTGATAGCGTAGTGACCTTCAGGTGAAGTAGCCGCGAACGTGCAATCTGCGTGGTTGTATGCATTGTTTTCGGTAAAGCAGCGTTCCAGGTTTTGTGCGGAGCTCATTAATGCGACTTGACCATCAGAGCGTTTTGCCTCTGTTACGTAGTTTATATATGATGGGAAGGCGATTGATCCCAGAATGCCGACAATGACGACGGTAATCATTAGTTCGATCAGGGAAAAACCAGCGGATCTTTTTTTGGTCAGCTTGAAATTCACTTTGGAGCCTCCAGATGTGAGTAAATTATTTTATTATCTATTACTTGTTATTTGATTAGACTGGGACCAGGCACATAGTCGTTACTGGAAAATATCTAGATTTTAGCCGCTTGATATTTTCCATGATATCTCTGAGCACCGCTTGTCTAAGCACATTGTCACTATTCAGTGTGGCGGTTATGAAAATAGTTGTTGGGCAATACCCATATTTCGGTAACGAGCGGCTTTCCATTAATTGAGATCACTAAAAAACCTATCTTCATTCGAGCACGAAGAGTCTGTACCGTACTGAATTCAGTATTCAGGTTACGGACCTTGGCGTTGTTTGATATTTTCAACAGGCTGTCATTGATTCCGATTTCGCCACGCTTGATATCGATACGATCAATCGTTCCTGTTGCGGGAAATTTATCCGGGTAATACTCGGGCAGAGTAGAAGCCGAGACTGAGAGGGATAGCAACATCAGCACTATTCCAATGGTGATGGTGAAAAACATCTGCAGGGTTGTTAGCGCCCGTAGGGCACTCTGCTCTTTGGATATATTCCATGCCAGTCCTTTAACCTGAATCAGAGAATGTTTCATGATGATAACTCCATATTTTATAGTGCATAAGTGTAAGTGGTGACTGATTGCTAACGCAAGATCTCCTGCCACGAGAGACGCCCGCTTTTACCTGAGGGGCCGAAATTGAGTGCTGTCGATGTCAGATTGCCTTCGTCATCTGTTACCATCAAAAGGTTGCCAATGACCCCCAGTCCTCCTGGGATGCCGCCTACTCTAAAGCCGCCAACTACATTGCCGTCGATTCTGTCACTGTCATCAATGACACCATCCCTGTTGAGGTCGAAAGTGGTGAAGTCTGGTTGTCCTCCGTTGGCAGGATTAACCATCATCACCCAGCCGTCTCCCTCCGGCCGGCAGAGTTGCGAGCCAGGGATCAGAGTAGCGAATATGAGCAGTTGACCGCGTACGAGTGGATTAACCGTGACACGTTCACCATCGGTTGGTAAGTCGAAATACCACCCTTTATGGGTCGTCGCGTAATCGATGGTATGATCAGTCATGACGCGGTTATTGGCGTTGGAACTGCTGCTGTTCAGTTCCTGCTCAAGCAGGTCGTCGCGTTCCAGTTTATCGTTGCCGTAGTCCCATACGCCATAGAAGGTCTGTGTGTCAGTACTGGTTTTGTCACCAGCCACGATATACTGGCCGCTACCAAAGAAGACCATCAAGTTGGGGACGTTGCTTGCCGAGGTGTTTACCTCGTGCTGCCGCGTTATGATCGGCCTTGATGTGATCGGTTGTGGGTTATCACTGTCATCTTTGGCAATGAAGAGCGGTGTTGGTGTGGTTCCATCTTTGTAGGCGACTTTCCAGTCGGGGCTGCTGGCTGATGTGTCAGTCAGGTCAAAGACCCACAGGTTGCCGAGGAGGTCACCGGCATAGACACGGTCAGCAAGGCGATCATTAGTGGTGTCGATGGCGATCGGTGCAGAGAGACCGTTGGGTGTGATCAGTGAGCCGACGCCGGTGTCGATCTTGATGTAATCGGTGCCGAGTGTCCAGACCCCATCTTGCCCGCCATCCAGGTAGATGATAAAGAGCTTGGCGCGGCCATCACCACCGACACTATTGTAGCCGTTACTGACGATGGCGGCCCATCTGCCGTTGGCCATCTTGGCGATAACAGGCTTGCTCATGGTGTAACCAAGATCAGAATCATCATCGTTGGTGAATTCCCATTGTACAATTGATGTCGCGTTTGCCTCGGATGAGGCGAGTATTGTGGGATCGGTGACATCAAGTGCAAAGAGGCCTCGACCACCCGCGCGTAATCCACCGACGAGGATGGTACGCCACTCTGAATTGATATAGGCATCGGCGATCGCCGGGCTGAGATCCACATAATAACGGTGGGCGTAGGCTGGGTCGGTGAGGTAATGCAGCCCTTCATTAGCGTTGTCAGAGAAGAGTGCATTGGGGATATAGGCGAAGACTTCATTACCCGTATTTTCATCGAAGCCGTGCAGCATGCCATCATTGGCACCGATATAGATAATGCCGTTGCGGGTTGCATGGGTCGTTTTGAACTGAGAATAGAGCTCGGCAGTAGTGGTTGGGAAGGGGGCTGCATCGGGGTAGTTGGCGCGTGGCTGGCCAACAAATACCGGGCTCGAATGAACCAGATCACCCAGCACATTGGTGCGGTCACGGAATTTCAGGAGGGTGGATTCGTTGGTACGAGCACCTCGGATGTAGTCGAGCCGTGCCTGGCCATTGCTATCGGCGGCGGCAGGACCCCTGTTCAGATCTGCCTGCTGTTTGGCCGACAGGTTGGCCAATATTTTAAAGGCGATGCCGGCTGAGTTTGCGGGGGTGACGAGGTCTTTTTTGTAGGTAATGATCTGGCGCGAGCTGTAAGCCTGCCCATTGAGCTGGTCACCAGCATTCCATTTTGGGCTGGCAGCCAGCGAACCATCAAGATTTATTGCGGTGGCGATCAGCTCCCCCTTCCAGTTATCCGCAGGGTTGAAGAGTGCTTGATAGATCGTTGAACCGGTATCAAGCGAGGAGGTGTTGAAGGCCACTGCCGATGCAGAACTGGAGCCTTTTGAGGCGCTAACCACAGCCGCCTGGATTGAGGCCGCCAGCTCATTGGGGTTTTGCGCACTGAAGAAATTACCACGGCCGTTAAAAGCGGTGTGCCACAGGTCATCGATCTTTCCTGTGTCGTTGCTATCGGGGTCAGGCCAGTTGAATCCAGAGTCCGATGGATCTGAGTCGGAGAGGTCGCCGGGTGTTTTGATATCGCCAGGATCCAGCTGACCAGTGACACCAAAAGCGACAGTATAGGTGGTCATGTGTTGATGGGGTGCATCGTCAAGCCCGGAAGGAGGCACTTCATTGCTGAGGCCAGGTCTTAAATCTCGTTCGTAGAAGTCCATCGCGACGTCGGCCAGGGTATTCGAAAAACTGTCAGCATAATCACCGCCATCGTAGTCACCTGCCCCATTGGCGTCAGTATTGCCGATACCAGGGCTGCTGCCGTTATAAAAACCATCGGTCAACATGATGGTGATGTTCTTTTGGCACATACCGAAGTCAGCTGCTGGCAGGATGGGGCAATCTGCGCCACTAACATTAAAAAAATTGCCGGACGAGCATTCAAAATAGAGCCCGATATCCCGCAAGTTTTCCCGCAACGGAGTGCCATGGTCGGAGTCTGTTCTGAACAAGCGATTAAAGAGGGCGCGTTTGTTGCCGACTGCTGGGTCTATATTCATTGAGGCGACCTCAAGCTCAACATCATCATTGCGGTTGATTGTCGCGTAGCCGATCTTAACACCAGTGACATCCTCCAATGATTTACTCAGGGCGTGTTTAGCCACAAATTCACGGCTGCGATGGTAGGTGAACCAGTTGGCGAAATTTTGCTGTACTGAGGTGTTCTTGTTTTTGATTAAAACCTCAGTCTCCTCACCATTGTCGAACAGGCCGTTGCTATTAGCATCACTCCAGGTGTAATAACGAAAACCATCTGGTGTGCTGTCGCCATCACGGTCGCTGGTAGCGCGGCGTTCATCAGTACCAGCCCAATTCGAATTATGCTGGGTCAGGTCAATCCACTCGGTAGGGTTATAGGGGTTGTCCGGAGCATTGGTGATTGGTGCATTGGTATAGGTGTCGCCATTGATATCGACCCCGCTCCATGGTTCATAGGTTTTTTTAGGGTCAAAATAGAGGGGGTTATAGTCGTTGTTGCGAAAGCGCCACGCCTCATCATCGGCAGTGTTGCAGTCATCGGAGTCATCTTGATAGGTATTGGACTCAAATTCAACGCCGTAAAGATAGCCACTGCCCCAGCCGGAGGTCCAGCCATCTTCAAAATCACAGTCCGCTGTGCCATCATCGTCACTATCACGGTGTTTGACACTACCACTACCAGCTGGGTTACTACCATCTGGTTGGTTGCCGGTGAAGCGGCCACCATTATCTGCATCTCTGGACATAATTTCCCAGTCCATGCTGCCGGAGTCATCATTGAGGATCATGATGTTAGATTCCACTGCCGGACCGATATAGAGCGGTGTCTGTTCAAGGACTCCAGGCTCAGCGTACCCGTTGTTTGCCAGTGTCAGCAAGAAGGGTAGTGTTAAGGTTATCAGCGATTTTTTTGTATTCATGATTATGCTCCTGCTCCTGCTCTTTTTTCAGGTTGCCCTAGAAGGTGCGGATATAGTTGGATTGAAGTAGAACGACAGCATTGTCCGATCGCCCCGTGCCACGTGCAGTGATGCGAAATGCGTGCGCTACGCCGAGGGCATCAACTGAATCGTAGCTGGAGAGGTAAAGGGTACTATTCGCTGCACCGCCGACAGCGCCGATGAGTTCAATAATAAATTTTGGTTGTGAGGTGACGCCGGGGTATACGTCGCTATAGGTGATAGCGTTGACCCAGGTGGCATCGGCAAGAAGATTCGGATTAGCGTCTTCTTGATAAAGACCTAGCTGGATACCATCAAAGGCGACGACGAGTGAGTTGATGGTGTTTTCGAGATGCTGCTCTCCAGCGAGCAACACGGTCTCTGATGCCTCCAGTGCGAGCATTGAATCACGTGCGTTAGCGGACATTTTCTCCTCCAGTATGGTGCTGCGCATTGCGGTGACACCGATCAACGTCATGATGACCAGCATCATCAGGCTGACGACTAACACAGCGCCGCTCTGTGTGGAATGGGGTGGGGTGCGATATCTGTTCATAGTGTGATTGTCCTGATGAAATGAGTAGGCGTTTATAAGAAACGATTGCGGATCGACGCAGTCGTGCTATAGGTGCGGTTGATGCGGCCAACGGTGCCATCAGACCTGATAAGGTCTCGCAATGTGATGAGTGTCAGGGTGATGCGAATGCTAACGACATTATTCATCACCTGACCTGCTGCGCCAGCCACAAGATAGCGGTTAGCGGTCAGGTTGTCGTCTGTGTCCTCGCCATAGAGGACCTGCATATTTTGCACTCCTTCGACCAGTTCGACATTATTACCATTTTCATTTCGAAAGAGGGCAGGTTCGCCACTAGCACCTGTTTGAATCGAGTAGGTGACGCCCTTGACACGATAAAGCGTGCCACTACTACTGTATCCTACCGGTCTAATAACGTTACCAAAATTAGGATCATTGCTGCCGAGGCCTGCAATAACGATATTATCAACACCGGGGTTTGCATTGGTTATCTCAATAACATCGGCTTTTTCACAGTCGGTAGCGATAACAAGATCGCCATTATTAAACCCATGATTGATGGTTGAAAGGGTGAATGAGGATGTCGCTTGAGTATGTGTCTGGATGGTGATCCCTTCGCCGAATGCGCCTTGTAGGGTCAGTGTGTCTGAGCCGTTTAGCCCGGTATTATTGGTGCCAGTAATCGTATCGTTAACCCATGGGTCGACAGGGTGCGCTGCTGGTGTGTCGGGTGGGTTAGGTGGATTGAGGTTATTGGTAACATCCGTGGCGGCGTTGGCACAGCCCCAGAAGTCAGCCATGCGGATTTCCCGAGTCAGGAAATCCATCAAAAAACGCCCATTTTCCTGCACCCGTGAGAGTTCTTCAGTGGTGCGATAGGTCTGTTTGTTGCCGACGAAGATCTGCACTACGCCAGCAAGCATGATGAGGCTGATGGTGATGGCAACCATCATCTCAACCAACGTCAGGCCGTGTTGTTTTTTGAGTGTAGGGGAATTCATAACAGAGTCAGACTCACTGCTATACATTGAAGATCGTCAGCATCAGCAGGATCGCAACCAGTGCCAATGGCACCATTGCGCCGCTCATCCCAGCGTACGGTGATAATGAAGTCAGCGCTGTTACCGGTGACGGTTCCCGCACCGGAAGGCAGCTCTGCATTGAGCGTAGTGTTCCATTCAAAGGCATCAAAAATTGCTATTTGAGCGGGGGTGCAACCCGCTATATCTGTAATGCAGTTTGGGTTGACTGGAATGCCATTAAGGGCGTTGTATCTATTGTCAGCGACGCCCACCATATTGGCGCGCATACGGTCTGCCATGTCATTGGCCATTAGTGTCGCCTGGCTTCTGAGGTAGGCGTTGTGGCTATTGACCATACTATTGGCTTGCAGGGCGGCAAGGCCGAGCAGGCCAATCGAGAAGATGACGAGTGTAATTAATACCTCAATCAGCGTGAAGCCGGCGTTCGCGTTCGATTGCTGTTTTCTGTGTGGTCTCATTTTTCTATCCTGTCGCTATCCCTGTTTGTTTAGCAGCTGGTGGCGGTGCCTATGACCGTAGGGTCATTGGCGGGTGCTGTTCTGAGTCGTCCTGATGCGTTGAGCACGATGGCGCGGGCTGTTGCCACCAGGCCTCGGTTATCGCACAGTACCAGGGTACCGGTTTGCACCCCACCGCCGACCAGCTCGGAAAAACCGTTGCTGGTATAGGAGATAAAGTTTGCGACATTCCCATTGACGCCGTTGAGAGTATTGCCAGCAGCCAGCGGACCGTATACGCGTAGAATGACATCAGTGTTATTGACGGCAGCATCATTGTTGGTATCGGTAAAGATAATCCACCCTTGATGCCAGCCACCGCCGGCAATGCAGGTGGCATTGTCTGCGCTCTTACAGACGGTAACCCGGTTGCCACGTGTGATTGCTTCACTGCGGGCCATGTTCAGTGAAGTGACAAAGTCGTTGGTTTGCGTGATGATGCGATTATTTTGTGTCATCTGAAGAAAGCTCGGTACCGCTTGAGATAACAGAATGGCACCGACTGCCAGTGTGATGAGCAGTTCGATTAACGTAAAGCCTGTTTGTGTTTTGTTCATGAGATATGTTTTAGCATTCACGGTTTTTCCGGTCACGCGAAAGGCGACGAGCTGTTATATTTGTCCGATAAACGGTCGTTTGGGGTAAAATCCCGGGGTTTAGATTCGTTGTTGAAGTATTCATCGGCGTCTTGGTGAGTTTCTTTTGTTAGTCGGTTTTTTCGGCGTTGTGTGGCAATACAGATGGGGATGTGATGGTGGGTAGAGCAGCAACTGACTGTTTAATCGTCGGTGGTGGGTTGATCGGTATGCTAAGTGCGTATGAGCTAGTGCAGGCCGGTCAGCGGGTGACGTTACTGGAGCGTGGGCAGACGGGGCAGGAGTCATCATGGGCAGGTGGTGGTATTCTTTCGCCGCTATACCCCTGGCGGTATCCGGATGCGGTAAGCGAGCTGGCAAGCTGGGGGCAGTCGCGTTATCAGGGGCTGGCTGAAGCACTTTTTGCACAGTCAGGAATCGATCCTGAATGGCAGCCGAGTGGACTGCTGATGCTGAGTGTTGCCGATCGGGCCGCGGCACT
>UOFQ01000030.1_pt1 | contig 20377 bp, 16 predicted proteins | sample 1988961 | NCBI WGS metagenome assembly UOFQ01 (sample SAMEA4712195, study PRJEB27164) | hydrothermal vent metagenome | biome: marine basaltic hydrothermal vent biome; feature: marine hydrothermal vent; material: mineral | place: Pacific Ocean | collected 2011-06-14/2011-07-23 | depth 1719 m | reverse complement strand
TGTCATATTCATTCCATGGCAAGGCGAAATGACGCGTAATAGCGGGACTATTGCAAGGAATTTCAACGCAGTCATGGGATGAATAGGGCGTGCAATTAGACCTTAATTTCAAACGCTTTGGGTATATGTAGCCCGGACTGAGCTTCCAACAACACCAGCGCAGTGACCCCGCCGAATCTTTTAATTATAACGCGCCAGCGCTTACGCTATAATATTTCCTCAATAAACAGAAGATGTAAAAATCAATCTCATGAAGCACCTCAAACGCGGCGACATTCTAAGTAACGTGGGCAATGCCTATTTCACCCGTGGTAACGACTATTACAATCAGGGGCGTGTCACATCGCTGCAGGTCGAGCAACAGGAAGAATACTTTTTTGAACTGACCAGCAAGGTCAAAGGCAGCGGTAATCGATTCTATATACAGGAGATAACCATTCACTGGAACGATGGTTATACCAATATCGAAGGCTTCTGTAGTTGCCCTGTCGAATATAACTGCAAACATGTGGCTGCCGTCTGTCTGCAGTACCAGTCGGCGAGTCCGGCAGTCAAAAAGCCACCCGTGAATGAATGTTTTTCCTGGATTGACGAATTCAACAATGCGAGTAACAGGCAAACAGATATACCTGCAGCTAACCCTGACTTTATCCTTTACCTGCTGCAACCTTCTACCCATATCGGCAAGCTAGCAATAGAGTTTCGTATTACTCGTCACCTGAAAAAAGGCGGTTTTGGTAAAGGACGCAATGGCAACCTGGAAAACATCGCCAATAGTTTTTATGCTGCGGCCTATGTTCAGCCCATTGACCAGGAAATAGGGAAGCTGCTAAAAGTCAGTAATGAGCATTTCTGGCAAGGAGCTTTACTACACGGTGATTTAGGTTTTTTAGCACTCAAAAAAATGATTGAGACTGGACGCTGTTACTGGCGAAATACCAGTTCACAGCCACTTCAGTTAAGTGATGCACGCTCACTTAACATAACATGGCAAGCAGACAGCCCGACAGAGACCAGCCTCAAACTGACCGTTGAACCCGGCGGCATACTGTTATTAACAGATCCACCCTGCTATCTTGCCGCCGATACTCATACTGTAGGGCCATTAACCAATGCACACTATTCCCCCGCTCAACTGGAACAGCTGCTAAATGCGCCCACCGTGCCCACAGACTTAATCGATGAGTTTAGCCACCGTCTGGCACAAAAAATCCCCCGCACACTGTTACATCCTCCCAAAAAAGTAGATGTCGAAGAGATCAGTGGAGAACGACCAACCCCCTGTCTGATTTTATCCAGCAGAGATACTAATAACGACAACCACTACCACGTCATAGGCATCCGTTTTATTTATGGTGAGCATCAGCTCTCTTATTCATCTGAGCAGCATTACACCACCACCCGCAATAACAAAACCATACACATATGGCGAGACCTGGAAGCAGAACAGGAGGCTATTGATCACTTAGAGTCACTGGGCTTCAGGGGTATGATTGATCATAACCAGACAGACCTTGTCTTTTTTAGCATCAATCTGGACAGCGGCATTGAGGATGCAAGCCGCTGGCACCACTTTCTCAGCGAATCACTACCGGCACTCGAACAACAGGGATGGCAGGTTAGCTACGAGAGCGACTTTAACATGGTCTTCCACGATTCAGAGCACTGGAGTGTTGATATCGATGAAGATGGCAGCGACTGGTTTGATCTTCGCTTTGATATCGAAATTAATGATCAACCGCTCGCACTATTGCCACTTATTTCACAGGTGCTCACCCATTACGATCCCCAAAACCTCCCGGAGATACTCACTTTAGACCTCGGTAGCAGCCAATACCTGAATATCCCCAGCGAACAGTTAAAACCCGTGCTTAACACACTATACGAACTCTACGATAGCGGCAGCTTACAGGATAACGGCGCGCTACGCCTTTCTCGTTTTGATGCCGCTCGCCTGAGTGAGCTGGACTCCCACAGCACAACCAACCTTCAGTGGCGTGGTGGTGAATCACTGCGAAAACTCGGACAACAGCTCAAAGACTTCAACGGTATTACCACTGTCACACCCCCCAGGGGACTCAAGGTTACCCTTCGCGACTATCAGCAACAGGGGCTTAACTGGCTACAGTTTCTACGCGAATATGGCTTTGGCGGCATTCTTGCGGATGATATGGGGCTTGGAAAAACCGTTCAAACGCTGGCCTATCTACTGCTGGAAAAGGAACAGGGCCGTTTAGACAAGCCTTGCCTGGTCGTCGCACCCACCAGCCTCATGAGTAACTGGCGACGTGAAACAGAACAGTTTGCACCCGCGCTAAAAGTACTGGTATTACAGGGGCCAGAACGCCACCAACGCTTTAAACACATCACAGACTATGACCTCGTACTGAGCACTTATCCACTACTTGTCCGTGACCAGGAAATCCTGTTAACTCATCACTATCACGCATTGATTTTAGATGAAGCTCAGGTGATAAAAAACCCAAAGGCTAAAGCGGCACTGGTGATTCGAAAAATAAAAACCGACCATCGCCTCTGTTTAACGGGTACCCCGATGGAAAACCATTTAGGAGAGCTCTGGGCACTATTTGATTTTCTAATGCCTGGATTTTTGGGTGATGCGCGCCAGTTTAATGCGCTATTTCGTACGCCAATCGAAAAAAATGGTGATGATGAACGACGTCAACAACTGGTACAAAGGATCACACCATTTATGCTTCGCCGTACCAAGTCCGAAGTCATAACTGAGCTACCTGATAAAACCGAAATCATCCGCACCGTTACGCTAGACAAAAAACAGGCCGCCTTATACGAAAGTATTCGTATCTCCATGGAAAAAAAGGTACGCGAGGCGATCTCAAACAAGGGGCTGGCACGCAGTCACATCACCATTCTCGATGCGCTGCTCAAACTACGCCAGGTCTGTTGTGATCCGCGATTGTTATCCCTCACCCAGGCACGTGCAGTAAAAGAGTCAGCAAAGCTCGAGTTGCTGATGCAACTGGTCCCTGAAATGGTTGAAGAAGGCCGGCGTATTTTACTGTTTTCACAATTCACTAAAATGCTAGGACACATCGAAACAGAATTAAACAACCATAACATCAGCTATAGCAAACTCACCGGCCAAACCCGCAACCGAGACGCCGCCATCGAGAAATTTAAATCGGGCAAAGCAGATGTCTTCCTGATCAGCCTCAAAGCCGGCGGCGTAGGGTTAAACCTGACCGAGGCCGACACCGTGATTCACTATGACCCCTGGTGGAATCCCGCCGCAGAAAATCAGGCCACAGACCGCGCACACCGCATCGGCCAGGACAAAGCGGTATTTGTCTACAAACTCATCACGGAAAATAGCGTGGAAGAAAAGATCATCGCCATGCAGGCGAAAAAACAGGCGCTGGCACAAGGCGTATACAGCAAAGAAGCACAGGCCAAAGAAGAAAAACTAACCGCAGATGACTTGCAGCAGCTGCTTGCACCGCTGTAATATCAAGGGATCAGAACACTTGAAGTACCGGTATCTAACGCTGCTAACTCAGTGGCCTCTATACCCAAAGCGTTTGAGATTTAGGTGTTAAGTGTGTGTCATATGCATTCCATGGCAAGGCGAAATGACGCGTAATAGCGGGACTATTGCAAGGAATTTCAACGCAGTCATGGGATGAATAGGGCGTGCAATTAGACCTTAATTTCAAACGCTTTGGGTATAGATACCGGCCTTCGCCGGCATGACGCACGCGGGGTGATGAGAGACGGTGAATTTAAGTTATTAATAACAGCTTCTGGCCGACAACAGAAGTTAACTAACATAATAACAAAAGCGAGGTATACTAAATCCTATCCGCAATCCCAAAGATGGCACTGAATAATGCAACACCATGAAAAAATAAACTACGTCGAATTCCCCTCAAAAGATATCAATGCCACCAAATCATTTTTCACTGCTGCATTCGGCTGGCAATTTGTCGATTACGGTGATGAATACACCGCCTTCAACAACGAAGGGCTCAATGGCGGATTTTACAAAACAGACTCAACCGCGACCGTTGAGAACGGCAGCGCGCTCATCGTCTTTTACAGCCGAGATTTAGAACAGACGCTGGAGAGGATTGAACCTGCAGGTGGCTCCATCAAACGAGCCATATTCCCATTCCCGGGAGGACGGCGCTTTCACTTCTGCGACCCTAACGGTAATGAATATGCCGTGTGGTCTGATAAGTACCTCTAAATCCGTCAGCCTCCTGGAGCACTAGCGTCCACGAATCAATGATTGATACTCGGCAGATTCACGCAACGCTACGAATGCAGAGCCTTTTATATCACCCCAGCTAGCGACCCCATTTTTAACCCCGCCCCGCTCAATAAATTGTTTCAGATAGTCGACTCCACTAATTATATCTTCCTGCGCACCCTGGCTTGCCGCACGTGCACTGTACGCAATCGAGAGTTCATACAAAACGGTTCTCAGCAATCCCATGTTACGCCCTTCCATTTCATCAACTACCTGCCAGGCATCACTCAGCGCAGCAATCACAGCATCAGGTTTTTCAACTATTTTTAAGGCACGGGCATAAATCAATATAACCTGTGCATTAATCGTCCTAATCCTGTCAAATTGATTACTACGAGAGATCGTTTCAACCGTTGTATGCTCTATAAAGCTGGGAAATAAAGCCACCAGATCAGCAGCCCTGAGCGATTTTTCGTTAACAATGGCGGTAAAATAATCAAATGCCTGACGATAATTTTTTGACGTTTTACTCAGCGGGAATTTAGCCAGTGTTTCACTGTGAAACCCCCAAAGGTCACTCTCATCAACGGGATCATCCAGATAACCACGTGCCGTTGCACGTGCTGGAAGCTTACCCGTGAGACGCTCAATACTGTTATTGACTAACTGATCGAGCTGCTTAGAAGTAAACGTTGAATTCATCAACGCTCGATAGGCATCAAGCGCATCATCAGACCGCCCGAGCACTTCCATAAGGCGTGCTCTGAGGTATTTTATTTGCGAACCTTTGCGCGAACGCTCAAGGCGGTAATCCAGATCAAACAGCAGCCAATCGATCACTTTCAGGTGATCCTTAGCGGGCAGCATATCTATTGATGCTTCTACATTCTCCCCACTGCCGTCACTGCCACCATAAAAACCCAAAACACCTCGCCGACTATATTCACCAGGTTTCGGTTCACCACTCGTCATCATGAAAGAAAAAGTATTCAATATAGCCGATAATATTGCCAGTCTGAGCTCACCCTTATAATGACCAGATTCAAATCCAGCCTTAGTCAGGTAATCAAGCTGCAACTGGCGCACATACTTCGTCTCCATTCCGCCCTTTAACGCAAGTGAAAACATCAACTCCACGGACTTAACATCCGCGACAGTAATCTCACGTATATTCTTACGTAACAACCAGTGCGCACCCATGGCATTGGCATAAATATTATTGGGGTCTGCCCTTAACGCCCGTTCAAACAGTGAATCAACATCGGCACTAGCGGCTAGCGAATACCTTGCTCGTATCACCTGGACCCAGGCGATGTGCGCCAGTATGGTAGACAGTTCCTGTTTATCGGCTTCATTCACACTGCGGTACAAAACAACGGTAATGCGATTCAGAATCTCATTCGCTCGCTTGTTGCTCACCTTAAAGTCACGTAACCAGCGTCTGGCCAGCTGATATTGTCCTTTTCGGATTTCAGACAAACCAGGGGATAAGATTAGCGCCTCTTCGTAAACCTGCCATGCCTGCGAATATGACTCAGATTTCTCCAACCACTCAGCAGCATTTATTAGTTCTGAAACGGCTACACGCTTCTCTTCCCATGCAATGTAATGACGTGACAGCGTCACCGTACCGATACAGAGCGAAATCACAGTAACGATTCCACCGAGCCATTTCAGTATATTCGATATTTTGCTCCAGCTACTCTGTTTTTGTGCCGAGCCACAGTAGCGACAGACACTAGCACCAATGCGTATCGGCTCTTTGCAGCCGACGCACACGTGCATATTATCTGGCAATATTTCATTTAACATAATGCAGAATACCTCTATTCATTCATGAATACGCATTACAATTTTAAACGGTTCACCTGACGGCTACAGCTTTATCATAAAGAGTAGGGGTATATTTATCCACTAATGAAAATAACTACGCGGAGTAGTCAGTTAAATATCAAGGATAATCGATTGTCTCATCCCGGTGCATTAATTCAGACACACAGATACAGTGAAAGGTTTTAACACTGAGTAGTGCTACAACTGCTCCACCCGATAGCCCTTTAGTTGTAACAGCTCAAGCATTCCCTGTTCACCACCAAAATGTCCCGCACCGACAACCACAAAACAGTTGCAACCACCACGCAACATTGCATCAACACCAGCGGCCATCGATCTGTTTCTATCGGTGATCATGATACGGTTAAGTTCACTGATTTCAGCATTTTTCATTGTTTCATCAACCACCAACTGGTCTAACGCCAAAGCATCGCCAGCCTGCCACGCATTCAGCATCGTATCAAAGTATGCTTCAGCATTTTCTATATCCTGGAGTGTCTGTTTTAACATTGCGGTCTGGACTTCCTGTGATAAATCACTCAGTAGCGCCAACTGTTGCTGCACCGACTCTAGTTCGCGGATCGGTTTATTTGTTTTCTTCGCCATCTGCAGAAAATGTCGATCAATCCCCAGTGACTCATCAAGACCAATTTCCTTTAGTGCCATCGCGGTTAATGTCATCGAGGCAAACCACGGCCTCATCCCCCCCAACACCGCAACCGGCATACCAAGGGCGGCTGACGTAACACTCAGTTCATCCCAGAGATCAGCACTCAGCACCTCTTTTAGCATTGAACCATCACTATAGAGGCCGGTACTCATCATCGTATTGGTCATCATTGACGCATCAGCATCCAGCACGTTTGCCTCAACCACCAATGCATCTGAGCCTTTAAAGGCATTAAGTAACACGATTGATAGCGGGTACATCGATGCTTTACCGAAATGAATTGACCCCATCAGATAACCTTGCTGCTTCCCCTTTGTTAATCGCCATGCAAAGTTATGACTACCCACTATTTTTTTAGCGGGTGTCTCTTGCGCTAATGGCTTCCTGCTTTTCTCAGCCAGGGCCTCAGCAGGAACAGGATTTTCTATCGCAGCGCTGGCAGGTAAAAGACTAAGCTTTTCCTCATGATCAGCCACATGGCAAGGGCTATCCTGAAAGGCAACGCGTCCCATCGCATCTCGGCATTTGAAGACCTCACCCGCAAAGAGAGGGGCCACTGAAAAACTGAGTGGCAGCAATAGCAAAGCCATTAAACGACTCATCGAAACACCTCAACAAAAATCATATTGAATGCTATACCAATCAAGTTTTTAAGGAAAAGAGTGAGGGTTTATTTGGAAAAATGACTCAAATCAAGCACCTCGACCTTACCCATCCACATCGCATAGTCCCGATGGTCTCGCAGGTCATCACCACTCTGCGGATGAACTAATACTGTCAGCCCATCACGATGTAGTGCCAACCATGGCACTAGCTCTGAGAAAATTTTCGGTGAAAATGCTAACTGACAACTCCAGCATGGATGAGGACCCACTGGTTTCTGATGCATACGTCCCATCTCAACATCAAAAAGAGCGGTAGCGCTTTCGCACAATGCCTGTGCCTGCTCTAGTGTCTCCGCAGAAAAATAGACATGCGCGTGATAACCGCTAATATCGCCAACAGATGGTACGCTACTCATAAATGGTTACTCACTCAGAATTTTTTTAATCAACGATTTCACTTCACCCGGCTCAAATGGCTTATCACATAATGCCGATATACCCGCCTGTTTAACCCCGGCAAGCTGACTGCTGTTGGCCTCACTGGTCACCATTAAAATCGGGATCGATTTCTGCACACCCTTTTCTCGCACATGCTTAGTCAACTCCTGCCCATCCATCTCCGGCATATTGTAGTCAGTGACAATCAGATCAAACAGACGCCCATCCATACATGCTAGCGCCTCTTTACCATTCACCGCCTGCACAATATTAATAATACCAAGATTATTTAATACGCGGCAGATATGCTTACGCGCCGTAACGCTATCATCCACCACCAATACGAGTAACTCATCCAGTTCAATCTCTTCCAGCTCCAGATTCTCCGGCTCGATAAATTCCAGCGTTGAGTAGAGCGCCTTTTTCAGATCTTCTGGATCAAACGGCTTAGAAAGAATGGCCACCACCCCCGCCTGCCTTGCCGGTTCCAGGTAGTAGTCTGAATGTTCACTAGAGACAACCATGAACGGGATATGCTCAAGCGCATCATCCGCGCGCATTTTTTGTACCAGTTCGGTACCACTCATATCGGGTAGATGCATCGCACTGACTACCAGATCGGGTTGATACTGCTGCATATCTTTTAATGCAGACTCACCATCGCTAAACCAGTCGACCTTGCTCAACCCTAGTTTATTGAGGTGCCCCTCAATCACTTTTCGCTGAGTGGATGAAGGCTCAATAAAGGTCACGGCAAGATCCGTAATATTCATGGTGCGTTCGCTCATCGTCACTCCCTGATAAAAACCAGATTAAAATTGGATTAAATTCCTGTTAACACGAGTACATCAACCTATCGGCCCTTAAAACAATCTTTTTAGGCCCATATTAAGGCCAGATACCACGCGCCAATGTCACTTTCACCAGATGTTCAATCGATACCACCAGCGCCGCCGTGCGTAGATCAACGGGACTACAGTGGCAAGGCTCTCCATCGGCCCCCACGGTCGGTTCATGTGACAGGCTACCCCAGCGATCCACTACCCGGTCAACCGCCTTGTGTATCTTGTGCTTTAACTTGCGATTAACTACCTCCAGCTCCCATTGCTCATTCTCAAAATTTTGCACCCACTCATAATAACTGACCACGACACCACCGGCATTCACCAGGATATCGGGCAGCAGGCAGACACCATTGCTAAACAGGATGGCATCGGCACCCGGAGTGGTGGGGCCATTGGCCGCTTCGACCACCAGCTTTGCTTTAATACGTGCCGCATTACCTTTGTGGATCTGATTACTCTGTGCCGCAGGAATGAGCACATCGCAATCCAGCTCTAACAGGTCTTCGTTCGTTACCGACATGGTATCCGGCAGACCCACCACCGTACGGTGTATCTGTTTATATTCAATCACCGCCTCAACATCCAGGCCGCGTTCATCATAAATCCCACCCTGGCTATCACTCACGCCGACGATAATCGCTCCCGCCTCACTAAACAGCTGCGCCGCAATCGCCCCTACATTACCAAATCCCTGCACCACCACTCGTGCACCGACAAGACTTTGAAAACCACACAATGTGGTCTGTTCAAGAAAATGCTGTGTCGCATAGAGTGCGCCACGTGCAGTCGCCTCGCGTCGCCCCAGTGAACCACCCAGCTCAACCGGCTTACCCGTCACCACCGGGCGGTTATTGCGCCGCGGGTGCATCACATCATAGGTGTCATAAATCCACGCCATGGTCTGCGCGTTGGTGTACATATCTGGCGCTGGAATATCGGAATGCGGCCCGATGTTATCCCCTAATTCTGTGATATATCGACGTGTAATGCGGCGCAATTCATCCTCGCTCAATGATTTGGCGTCACACACCACCCCACCCTTGGCACCCCCAAATGGGATATGTACCAGGGCACATTTCCAGGTCATCTCAGCGGCGAGGAATTTCACCTCATCCACGGTCAGGTCAGCATGGTAACGAATACCGCCTTTGCCCGGCCCTAACACGCGGTTATGCACCACCCGGAAACCTTCGAAGACCTGCACCGAGCCATCATCCATCTCAACGGGGAAACTGACGCTAATGGTACGCTTAGGCACAAGCAGGAAACCAAACAGACCACGATGAAAGCCATCCAGCAGGCGGGTAGCGCACTGCAACCGCTGCATACTGGTTCTCGATAGATCCAGGTCTTCCTGGTCTATTTCATTCATTGGAGTATCAATATGTGTCATTCACCAACCTCTGTGCAGAATTTCAAACGTACGGGTAGTAACGCCATTGTTAAGCCGATAGTATAGTCACAATAATCACCATATTTGCAACTAAAGGAAGAACCATGCAGACATTTCCACAGTATAACAAGGGTAGTATTCTCGCCACACTCAGCTTCACATTGCTGGCCGCATTTTCGGCACCAGCAATAGCAAACGATTCCACTGATGCCAAATTACAACAGGCAATTGCTGGTGACCACCGCAGCGAAAAAAACAGCGTACGAGACCAGTACCGAAAACCATTAGAAACACTGAGCTGGTTAGGCATAAAAGATGATATGACCGTGGTTGAAATCACCCCCGGTGGTGGCTGGTACAGCGAAATACTCGCCCCCTATCTAAAAGAAAATGGCACCTACTATGCTGCCGGTTTTGATGCCGAATCCGAGAGACGGTATTTTCGTAAAGCAGCTAAAGCCTTTAAAGAGAAACTAGCGGCTAACCCTGTCGTTTATGGCAATGTAAAAGTCACCGAGCTAGCACCACCCAGCAAGACTAACATTGCACCCGCCGGCTCTGCTGACATGGTACTGACCTTCCGCAATGTTCATAACTGGATGAGCGCTGGCAATACGGATGTCATGCTGGCGGCGATGTACACCGCATTGAAACCAGGCGGTATACTGGGCGTAGTAGAACACCGCGGCAACCCTGAGGTAAAACAGAATCTCAAGGCAGATACAGGCTATGTAAATGAGGACTACACAATTGCGATGGTAGAAAAAGCAGGCTTCAAGCTGGTTGGAAAATCAGAACTGCTCGCCAATTCAAAAGACAATCGAAAACATTCACAGGGAGTATGGACACTACCACCAAGACTTAAACTCGGTATCGTAGACAAAGAAAAATACCTCGCAATTGGCGAAAGCGACCGCATGCTACTTAAGTTTACTAAATAAACAGGGGCTGAAAAGCATTATGTATATAGCGATGAATCGATTCAAAATCGCACTGGGCAGCGAACAGGCGTTTATCGAAATCTGGAAAAACCGCGACACCTTTTTAAGTGAGGTGCCCGGCTTTAAAGACTTTAATCTGCTGCAGGGGCCAGCCAATGATGAGCACACCCTGTTTGCATCCCACTCTATCTGGGAATCAAAAGGCGACTTCGAAAACTGGACCAAATCGGAGGCGTTCAGAAAAGCACATGCCAATGCGGGTGGAGCAAAAAAGAATATCTACTTAGGCCCACCACAATTTGAAGGGTTTGAATCAGTCGTTTAGAAGACTTAATGCCATAAGACCCAGGGCCTGAGCTGAATAGTTACAATTTAGCTTAGGCCCACAATTCCAGTACAAAGTGTCGCATCACAGAGCCCAACAGGTCACTGCGAGTAATTATCCCCACCAGCTGGCCTCCATCGACAATCGGCATCGCACCAATGTGGCGCTCTACAAAGAGTCGTGCAATATAGCGCACATCAGTCTCGATTCCGGCGGTTAATACCGGCGACTGCATCAATTCACCAACATTGGTCTCACCACCCCGAACAGGCGGCTGGCCGCTAGCGACACCAGCAAGATGTCGCAACAGGTCACGGTCGGAGACCATACCGATCAAACCACCCGCCTCACTTGCGACCACGGGTAGATGACGAAAATCACGCACCCTGAATAAGCCCATTGCCTCATCAACGGTGGCCTCTGGTGTTATCGTCATCACTGGCGACACCATAATCTGCCTCGCCAGCAACTTGTCCATCGGCACCTGTTCAGCCGCCTGATAAGCGGCACGCGCGGCACCACTCATCAGCTGCTCGGCAACCAGCACATCGTCTTCGAATTTATGCTGCGGATGATGTGTCTCATCGATCGCGCGCTTCGGCGCAATCGCTGCCGTCTCCTCCACTGTTCGGTTAAGAAAGAGTTTTTTTAATGGCACCGGATTGTTGATGCCGGGGCCAATCAGAATAAATGCCATAGTCACCTCTCAAGATGATTAACCACCCATTACTAGTAGTTTGAACTGTAGTACCTCCACACATTGATGTCGAGCCACCCGCCTCTTAGTTTATACCCACAGGCGCGGCAATTTGTCGCGCGACACTGTGTCACATTCTCGCACATGAAAACGACAGCTACTATTGCTGCCTCAAAACAGAATAACAACTCATTATTATGAGGAACCCTTATATTGGCCACACATCGCTTTCATCGTCATCCATTCAACGTGGTGCTGCTGCTCGTGCTAACACCAGTCGTTGCACTTGCCGCAGAACCCACGACACTTGATACCATCACCATTACCGGCACCAAAGAGGCTCAGCCTGTCGCCGAATCGACTGCCTCGGTTGGAGTGATTAATAGCCACGTGATCGATGAACTCAAACCCGGCCACCCCAGTGAAATCATGGGTACCATTCCCGGCGTGCATATCAATGTCACTGGCGGTGAAGGCCATATGACCGCCATCCGCCAGCCAATCAGCACCAGTCCAGTTTATCTCTACCTTGAAGATGGCATTCCTACTCGTTCTGCCGGTTTTTTTAATCACAACGCACTTTATGAAGTCAATCTGCCACAGGCCGGTGGCATCGAAGTGACCAAGGGCCCTGGTACCGCACTCTACGGCAGTGACGCAATCGGTGGCGTGATCAATGTTCTCACCCGCCCAGCACCATTGAAACCTGAAGCCGAAGTGACTGCAGAGATAGGCGACCACGGCTGGAACCGCCTGCTCGTTAGCGGCGGCACCACCCACGGGGATCACGGTATCCGTGCCGACCTTAACATCACCAGCACCGATGGCTGGCGCGATGCGACCGAATATGATCGTCAATCTGCCACCGTGCGCTGGGATCGTTTTCTAACCAGTGGCGCGACATTAAAAACCGTTATCACCGCATCGAATATCGAGCAAAAAACTGCCGGCACTTCACGCCTCTCTGAAGAGGACTACTTCAATAATCCAACCAAAAACAGGACACCTATTTCACTGCGCAACGTCGAAGCGCTGCGCATCTCCAGCGCCTATGAAAAAGAGGGCGACAACACCTTGCTCAGCATCACCCCCTATGCACGCTACAACAGTATGGAACTGCTGCCTAACTGGTCACTCACCTATGACCCGCAGCACTACACGACTGAAAGCTACTCACTGGGACTACAGAGCAAATACCGTATGGATTTTTCGCCCAATCGTACTCAGGTGATCGTCGGTATCGATTTTGATCATAGCCCCGGTAGTCGCAATGAAAATGCAATCAACGCTACCCGTACCAACGATATCTTTACTTCATTTACAGAAGGAAATAAAACCTATCAATATGATGTCGACGTTACCAGTGTTGCGCCTTATATCCACTTTGAGACCTCGCCCACAGACAAGCTGCGCATCGACGCCGGCCTGCGCATCGACTATATGGCCTACGACTACAGCAACCAGCTCGGAGTGGAGACAGCCGGATCACACCGACGCCCAGGAAGCACTACGGTGGAGTTTGACCACCTCAGCCCTAAACTAGGTGCAACCTACGCCTTTAATGATCAACTAAATGGCTATGCCAACTACCGTAATACCTTTCGTGCACCTAGCGAGAGTCAGCTATTTCGTCAGGGGCAGGCGCTCAATACGGTCGACCTCAAACCGGTTGAAGCGGATAATTTTGAAATCGGTCTGCGAGGGGGAACAGATAGACACCGCTATGAAGTGTCCGTTTATCACATGATCAAAAAGGACGACATTCTCTCATTCCGCAACACCACGGACGGCACACGTGAAACCCAGAACGCAGGAGAAACCCAGCATCAGGGAATTGAGATCGGCTTTGGCAGCGCACTCACCAACACCATCAAGCTCAATATCAGCCACAGCTATGCTGAGCATACCTATGAAGAGTGGAGTCCTAAAACAGGTATTAATTACAGTGGTAACGAGATGTCCTCCGCGCCACGTAACATTAGCGACGCACGCCTTAACTGGCACGCCAGAGCACTCAATGGTGGTCGTATAGAACTGAACTGGGAGCGCCTCGGCAGCTACTGGCTTGATAATGAAAACACTCACCAATACGAAGGCCATGACCTCTACCACCTGCGCGCCAACTACTTCCTCAACAAACAACTGGAATTGTTCGGTCGTATGCATAACCTCACCGATGAACGCTACGCCACTGGTGCCTCCTTTAGCCAGTTTAATGGTGAAGAATTTGCTCCAGGCCTGCCACGCACCCTCTACGCAGGAGTCTCCTATAAATGGCAATAGAGAACACCCAATTCTGGAAACACTGTGCAGCTACCCTGGCGGCCTGTGCCCTCGGCGTAGCTTCATTCGGAGTAGCTTCATTGTCGGGCATTGCAAATGCATCCATGAAACACAAGGGGCACACTGCCCCTCTGCCTGAAAGCCCACCGTCGATTCAGACCAGTGCTGTACCGACCGCGACCTTCGATGCCAGCGGCAAACTGTGGGCTGTGTGGGCCTTTGGGCCACATCTTTACGTCAACCACTCCGATAACAAAGGCAACACCTTTAGCTCGCCTGTCAAAGTAAACACAGAAGCAGAAAAGATCTCTACCAACCCTGAAGCACGCCCCCATATTGTGGTCGCCAGTAATGGCAATATTTATGTCAGCTATGCGATCAAATTAAAAAAACGTTTTAGTGGGCACGTAAAATTTAGCCGCTCTACCGACGGAGGGAAAAGCTTCTCTACACCGATCATCGTCAACGATAACCGCGACATGATTGGCCATAGCTTCCCGGTGCTTGGTATCAACAAACAAGATCAAATTTACATCGCATGGCTCGACTCACGTGATCGTATCGCCGCAAAAAAAGCAGGCGAAGACTATAACGGCTCTGCGCTCTACTACGCCATCTCTGATAATCACGGTACCAGCTTCCAGCCTAATGCCAGGATAGCCGACACCACCTGCCAATGCTGCCGCATCGGCATGGCGATGGGCAATAACGACCTACCAGTCATCACCTGGCGTCACATCTATGGTGACAACATTCGTGACCAGGCGATCGTCAGCTTTACTGATAAAACAGTTTTCAGCCAACCACAACGCATCAGTGAAGACCAATGGCATATCGATGCGTGCCCGCATCACGGCTCCACATTGGCAATTGATGATAACGACAGCTACCACACCGCATGGTTCACCAATGGCCGCGCACGTCAGGGGCTTTTTTATGCTCTCTCTAACAATCAGGGACAACAGTTCACCACCCCACTACCCTTTGGTAACCGAGACAGACAACCCAAACATCCAGCACTACTATCGATTGATAACACCCTCTACCTCGCATGGAAAGAGTTCGATGGTGAACAGAGCCTTATTCGTATGATGCAATCGAATAACAACGGTGCACAATGGCAAGCGGTACAAACCATCGCCTCATCTAGTGGCAGTGCAGACCACCCATTTTTAATCGACAACAATGGAATACCCTACCTATCATGGCACTCCGGCACTGAAGGGTTTCGCCTAATTCCATTACCGGCACAAACCACAGCCGTTGATACGACGCCACGCGGTTTTGTCAGCGGTTCAATGGCGCAGATTAGCGCCCAGCAACAGGGTGCCTATATCATCAACTTCTGGTCGATCGATTGCCCGCCCTGTTACAAAGAGATGAAGCTGTGGCGTGAACTAAAAGAACAGTATCCATCGATGAAAGTAGTATTGGTCTCTACCGATGCAGCTGAATTCCAGACAGAGGTGATACAGGCCATGAGTGAGCTAGGAGTCAGCCACTTTGAATCATGGCAGTTTGCCGACAACGCAGAGCAACTGCGTTTTGAGATAGACAGACACTGGTTTGGCGAACTACCACGCACCTATTTCCGTGACCATAACGGTAACACCGAAGCGATCAGCGGAGTGGTTAAGCGCGAGCTTGTAGAGCAGTGGTTACAACAAAATATCGCCCCCGCAACACTCGCAGGCCACAAGCATTAACATGGCCTTTAAACGTGAAGCAGTCGTCGCGCTTTCTATTGCAGGCTCACTGCATATAGGAATTGTCGCAGCGCTCACGTTATCAACACCACCTGAACCACTGGCAATTACATTAGATCATGGCTTTGAGATGGTAGAGTTGGCCCCTTTAGAGGGACCGACGACCCCATCGACACCGCTCAAAAATAAGATTGAAGCAAATGTAATTAACGTAAGCGAGTCCCATCAACTAGAACCAGTCGCTGCGGTAGTGCCAGAGCCTGTTGTGCAACAGATAACACCTGAGCCAGAGGCGGTAATTTCGGAGATGGCTAAGATAGTCGAACAACCACAGTCCGAGATAGTGGCCATGCCAGCGCCTGAAGCCACACCGCCCAGAGTGCAACCAGAAACGCCGCCAATCGTCACACCTACCCGTCAAGTGTTTGCCACTGAGCAGGTCAGGGCACATCCATTGATGCTTGCGTCAATTGATGATGTCTACATCCCACCCATCAGCCATAGCCGTTATCTACATAACCCTAAACCACGCTACCCACGTGCAGCCAAAAAACGCGGCATGGAAGGGGTGGTCATGGTCAACGTACGTGTTGGCCATGATGGCCGCCCACTTGAAGTGCTAATCCACACCTCTTCAGGCTATGGCGTGCTCGACCGTGCCGCACTAAAAGCAGTACGTGGCTGGCGCTTTGAAGCAGCACGCCGTGGCAATACTCGCGTAGAAGGCGAAGTGCTGGTACCAATCAATTTTGAACTTACAGAGAAAGGTTAATCTTAAATGGCAGTAGAAAATACCCTGTGGCTCACCTGGTGGCATGAAGCCGATATCGTTATCCAGTCCGTATTTATCCTGCTGATTAGCATGTCGCTGCTGAGCTGGAGTCTGATGAGTTATAAGGCACAACAACTGCGCCGCATTATCAATGAAGAACGCCTGGCATCCGCTCACCTCGATACACACGCACCACTCACCACCACCCAGGAAAAATTGATTGCATCACAGCCGAGTCATGCACTGCTGAGTGAGGCACTCAAACAACCGGACCATTACCAGCGCGAGGCGATCTCCAGCCAGTTGAGTCAGCGCCTGCAGCAAGAACGGCTGCAACTTGAAAACGGCCTCACCCTGCTCGCCACTATCGGCAACTCGGCCCCGTTCATCGGTCTGTTTGGTACCGTCTGGGGCATTATGCACGCACTACATGCCCTCGGCGGCAGTGAAACGGCTATCGCACTCGATGCCATTGCTGGGCCTGTGTCAGAAGCACTCGCGGCAACAGCGGCCGGTATCTTCACCGCAGTGCCCGCCGTAATCGCCTATAACCTGCTGGTACGCCGTATACGTTTTGTAAGTGGGGTGATGGAAGGGAATGCCATTCGCATTTTAAACCAGCGCTGCGCGATAAACACCTCATCATGCTAAGTGCTCTTGCCAGTAATCAGAACCACAACGAACCTATTTCAGAGATCAACGTCACACCGTTAGTCGATGTGATGCTAGTCCTGCTGGTGATCTTTATCCTCACCGCACCGCTGTTGGCGCAAGCGATATCAGTCAACCTGCCGCAGACGGTAAAGACACCCACAGCCGATCCCGCTGCCACTTATTTAACCCTGTTTGCCGATGGACGCTTTGAGCTTGATCAAACCACTGTCGATGCAACGACACTTGCCGCCGCACTCAGCGATAAGTTGATCAACGAACCAGATCTGGTACTGCGACTGGAGTCTGATGCCAGCGTACCTTATGAACAGGTCGCACAATTGTTGGCGATTGCAAAACAGGCGGGGATTAAACGGTTATCGATGGCCACTGATGCGCGTTCATGAATTAATAGAGGTGCCCATTCGATAAAAATGACCCTTCCTTTAATAAACAACATCGCGACTTAACCGTTAAATCCTTACCACCCCCACCCTGTCTAATCATTTTCACCATCCACTCGATCAGAAATTATTATATAATGTACTAAAAATATTCTCGGCTAACACCCACATCATCAGACACGCCACACAGAGGACATAACAATGAAAAAGGCTTTGACGATCGGCACACTATTAATCGCAGGCGGGGCCATAGCCGCAGCCCCGTATATGATCGGGGCCAACATAGAAGAGCAATTCCGCACCCAGTTCGAAGAACTTGCCACTTCACCTCAATTACCACCAGAAATGCAGGTCACCCTTGACCGCTATGAACGCGGTTACCGCACCGCTACGGTCTATACCTCTTTCTCGCTCGATATGAGAAACGCACAACAGAACCCAACACCGGGTGCACCACAACTCCCTGAACACCTTAAGCTGACGATGAAACACGAAATCGAACATGGCCCACTAATAAGCGGCGCCCCCTCCGCGATGACACTGGCGAAGTTTGTCTCCACTATTGAACTGAGTGACGAATACCGTGAAATAGAACGCTTCTACTTCAAGGACAAACCTTTTTTCAGCGCCACCTCTTACCTCGAAAAAGATAGCTCCAGCATCAGCGATATGCACATCCCCACCTATCAGGGCCCATCGCATGTCGGTGATGCAGAGGTAAAATGGGAAGGTTTCAGCGGTACTGTTGCCGGTAACTGGAACGAGATCGCTGCCAAAATGGATGCCACCGCACCGTTACTGGAAATCGCGATGAGCGGTATGAAATTATCAATGAAGGGGTTCACCACCACATCCGACACCGCCGTGTCACCGCAAGGTCTAAACCTTGGCACAGTCGTGATGGGAATTGACCAGATCGATGCCAGTGGTCCCAACCCTGCCGGTTCTCAACAGAGTATGACACTGAATAAATTACGTATGTATGCCGACGCGACTCAAAATGGTCCGCTAGTGAATATTATCCAGGAGATCGGTTTTGATAATGTGATTGTCGACGGCGACCGTTATGAAAATGGCCTGATCCGCATTGAATTCAACAATCTTGATGCAACCACGCTAGAAAATCTACAGCAGAAAATTCAGGCGCAGGTAAATTCACTACCATCCGATGCTACCCCGGAATTGATTCAAAGTACCATGCTCGCTGAACTTCAGGCCATTGTTCCAGCCCTGTTGAAGCACTCACCTGAAATCCAGATCAGCAAGGCATCGGTTACAACCCCTCAGGGCCAGATCGACGGCAGACTGAAATTTGCACTGCTGCCAGGCGACTCGTTCGATCCACAGATGGGCGTGATGGCATTGATCCCTTTGCTTGATATCGAAGTTGATCTCAAACTACCACTCTCTTTAGTCACCCAGCTGGCCGAGGGCATGGCCAATGGGCAGATCCGCGCTCAGCTCACCGCACAGGAACAGGTGATGGAAGAGGCGGAGATCATAAAGCAGAGCGCAATGATGGCTCAGCAGATTCTGATGCAGGCCATTGAACAGAACTTCATTAAAAAGAGTGATGATGCAGTGAGTGCTGAGCTGCGTTTCAAAAAGGGCGAACTACTGCTCAACGGCCAGCCTTCAGAACAGCTGATAAACATGCTAATGGGCACCGCAGCACTCGCCAGCGGAGTATGATTGGGGCAGAATAAAATAGTTAGCCTGACTAACGCATAGTAAACGCTTATATTCAAAATAATTGCTCTCTGACCCAGGTTTCTAACACGCCCCTAGCGCGTAGGGCGGATTAGCGATAGCGTAATCCGCCGAATGTGGCTCTACAAGAACCTAAGTTGGCGGTCAGACTAATAAAAGAAGGTTAATTTAACTTACCCGCACCACCTGTACCAAGCTAGCTACATGCGGCGGATTACGCTATCGCTAATCCGCCCTACAATAAACCTCGTTGCCTTTAATCCTGCGAAACCAAAGAGTAGTCATTCCCCCTTATGTCACTAGCAGTCGTAAAAAAGAAAAACCACTAAGATTTATGGTGAAAACTCAGCAAATGCCTCTTCACCAGTCAGTTTTCGTGTCTCGTTTGAGAAGCAGTAGTATCCTGGTTTTTCGTCGATGAAGACCTGGATGTCGAGTTCAAACTCATCATCCGCCTTAAAAAGTGCCACAGGCATAAAATACTGTTGGTTACCTTTAAGGCGATAAAAAAGATGTGTACCGCACTGTTTACAAAAACCGCGCTCTGCCCATTGGGATGAATCATAGACAGCGATATTTTCTTCGCCTTCGAAGGTGACATCAGTAGCGCAGTCTACACTCAGGTAAGGGCCGCCGCCCCAGCCTCGACAAGTAGTACAATGGCAAGCCCAGACTTTATTGCTGATACAAATTAAATAAGACAGCCATTATAATAAATATTATCACTAAAAATCTGTAATGGCATTTATTGCGCTCATTCATATTTTTTCTGGTATTTTTAAAGACAACAACGGATAATTTTCATGGAAATGAGGAGATATTCAAAATGTTCTGGATGCGGGGTAAGCGTCATTCTCAACATAACGTTGAACC
>UOFQ01000011.1_pt1 | contig 20738 bp, 18 predicted proteins | sample 1988961 | NCBI WGS metagenome assembly UOFQ01 (sample SAMEA4712195, study PRJEB27164) | hydrothermal vent metagenome | biome: marine basaltic hydrothermal vent biome; feature: marine hydrothermal vent; material: mineral | place: Pacific Ocean | collected 2011-06-14/2011-07-23 | depth 1719 m | reverse complement strand
AAGTGTTTTTCCGCGAACGTTGATTGCCTGGCAGTGTCCTTGTAGTAGCGGAGGTAAGCAGCTCTGAGTGAGTGCGCTAAGCTCTGTGAGCTGGCTTGAGAACTGTGTTAAACGGCGCAGTTGAGTGGATTTTCCGCTGATCAGTAGTTTTTTGACAGAGTTGGAATGGCGCATTTTATTTCAATAACCTAGAAAGAATTGATAGTGAGTAAGGATAGATGAACATCATTCTGTTTTCAAAGAAAGCGAGAAGATCCTCTAGTATTAATCTAGGGGAAAATAAGCTGTTGCTTATTGCGCTCTTTTTTGTCGTGCTATTGCCGGCAAGTGTGATGTATGCTGGCTATGAAATTGGACAGTCTCAGGCAAGTAATCAGGCGCTCCCTGGTGAATGGGAGGTCGAGATGTTACGTCATCGTGATGAGCTAGCAGAGACGACACATGTGGCACGTGAAAACATGAATGCCCTGGCTGTTCGTCTGGGTGATTTACAGGCACATACCATCAGATTAAATGCACTTGGACGACGTTTGACGGAGAAGGCTAACCTTGGGAAAGGTGAATTCAACTTTACCAAGCCCCCTGCCCAGGGCGGGCCTGAGGGCGGATTTCAGGTGCTTGCTGAGATCGGGGTGCCAGATTTTCTAACCTCATTAGATGAGCTAGCTGCTCAACTGGATGACCGTGAACAGCAGCTGCGTGTGATGGAGGCTTTTTATATGGGGCGAGCGCTAGAAGGGGAGGTTTTTCCAGCGGGTCGTCCAATTGAAAAGGGGTGGATTTCATCTTACTATGGAATGCGAGTAGACCCATTCACCGGCTTGCAAGCAAAACATAAAGGTGTTGATTTTGCAGGAAAAGATGGCTCGGGTGTGATCGCAGCTGCGGCTGGGGTGGTCACCTGGGCTGGATCACGCTATGGTTATGGTAATCTGGTTGAGATCAATCATGGAAATGGTTATGTGACACGTTATGGTCATAATAGTAAGATCCTGGTGCAGACCGGGGTTGAGGTGGAGAAAGGGCAGCGTATCGCGCTGATGGGATCCAGTGGACGCTCAACCGGGCCGCACGTACACTATGAAGTATTAAAAAATGGACGTTTAGTCGATCCGATTAAATATGTAAATGCAGCTCGCTAGATTTGAGATGGGATCTGGCTGCTGTGATAATTAAATTATAAAACTAGTCGACGCGACGTAATCAGTCGCCCTTGGGTATTCATGCTTAATAAGGTTTTCAATAAGGTGTTTGGAAGCCGCAATGATCGTCAGCTGAAAAAGCTGAATGGTCTTGTGGATAAAATAAATGCATTCGAACCTGCTTTTGAGGCGCTTTCGGATGAAGCGCTACGGCAGAAAACGGATGAATTCCGTGAGCGCTTTACGGCTGGTAGCACGCTCGATGATCTGCTGCCAGAGGCCTTTGCAGTTGTTCGTGAGGCGGGTAAGCGCGCCCTTGGCATGCGCCACTTTGATGTTCAGCTGATTGGTGGAATGGTGCTGCATCATGGGAAAATTGCAGAAATGCGTACGGGTGAAGGTAAAACACTGGTGGCGACCCTGCCTGCTTACCTTAACGCCCTGAGTGGTAAGGGTGTTCATGTCATTACCGTCAATGATTATCTGGCCAGGCGTGACTCGGAGTGGATGGGTAAGCTCTATGGCTTTCTTGGCATGACGACCGGTGTGACAGTCTCTGGGCTGGATCATGCTGAGAAACAGGTGGCTTATGGTGCCGACATCACCTACGGCACCAATAATGAATACGGTTTTGACTACCTGCGTGACAATATGGCCTTTAGCACTGCCGATAAGGTGCAGCGCGGTCTGAACTATGCGGTTGTTGATGAGGTGGATTCCATTCTTATCGATGAAGCGAGAACTCCGTTGATCATATCTGGCCCGGCTGAAGATAGCTCCGAGCGCTACAAAGAGATTAACAAGCTTATTCCTCAACTGACCAGGCAGGAGCAGTCGGGTGAGAACGGTGAGCCGGAAGGCCCGGGTGATTTCTCTGTTGATGAAAAAGCGAAGCAGGTTTTTTTCACTGAAGAAGGTCATCAGCGAATTGAAGAGATGCTTGAGGCGGCGGGGCTGCTGCACGAGGGTGAAAGCCTCTATGATTCTTCAAATATTAGCTTAATGCACCATCTGAATGCGGCGCTTAAGGCACATGCGCTGTTTCAGAAAGATGTTGATTACATTGTTAAGAATAATGAAGTTGTGATTGTTGATGAGTTTACGGGCCGTACCATGCCGGGACGGCGTTGGTCTGACGGTCTGCACCAGGCGGTTGAAGCAAAAGAAGGGGTGGCCGTTCAGACGGAAAGCCAGACGCTGGCCTCAATCACCTTTCAGAACTATTTCCGTGTTTATGAGAAACTTTCCGGTATGACGGGTACCGCAGATACCGAGGCGTTTGAATTCCAGCAAATTTATGGGCTTGAGGTGCTGGTGATTCCAACCCATCGCCCAATGCAGCGTATTGATCATGGTGATCTGGTTTATTTGACCATCAATGAAAAATACAATGCAATCATCGAAGACCTTAAGGATTGTAATCAGCGTAATCAGCCGGTATTGGTAGGAACGGCTTCGATTGAATCTTCGGAATTACTCTCTCAGGCGCTTACTAAGGCGGGTATCAAGCACGAAGTGCTAAACGCTAAGCAACATGAACGTGAAGCTGAGATTGTCGCGAATGCAGGCAGCCCGGGTGCGTTGACCATTGCGACCAATATGGCGGGTCGTGGCACGGATATTGTGCTGGGTGGTAGTCTTGAGGCGGAATTGGCTACATTGAAGTCTGGTGACGAAGTGGCGATTAACCGTGTTAAAAGTGAATGGCAGAAGCGGCATGATCAGGTGTTAGAGAGTGGTGGTCTGTATATCATCAGTGCAGAGCGTCATGAGTCACGTCGTATTGATAATCAGCTGCGAGGTCGCTCGGGGCGTCAGGGCGATGCGGGTTCAAGTCGTTTTTATCTGTCGCTTGAAGATAGCCTGATGCGGATCTTTGCCTCGGACCGAGTCTCTAGCATGATGCAAAAGCTCGGTATGGAAGATGGCGAGGCGATTGAGCATCCGTGGGTGAGTAAGGCGATTGAAAATGCACAGCGTAAGGTTGAAGGGCATAACTTTGATATCCGTAAGCAGGTACTTGAATTCGATGATGTGGCGAACGACCAGCGTAAAGTGATTTACGATCAGCGTAATGAACTGATGGAGGCGGATGATATTTCTGAGACGATTAATGAGATCAGAAATGATGTTGTGCATGAGGTGATTGACAGTTATATCCCGCCGCAAAGTCTTGAGGAGCAGTGGGATGTTGCGGGGCTTGAAGAGGCGTTGCAAAATGAGTTTTCACAGCCGATGCCGGTTGCTGAATGGTTGAAGCAAGATGACGAGTTGCACGAAGAGACATTACGTCAGCGTGTGCTGGATGAGATTGTTCAGTCTTATGCCGATAAAGAGTTACAGGTAGGTACCGAAGTGATTCGCCATTTTGAAAAGGCGGCGATGCTTCAGGTGCTGGATGGTTTATGGAAAGAGCATCTGGCTGCGATGGACTATCTACGTCAGAGTATTGGTCTACGTGGTTATGCGCAGAAAAACCCTAAACAGGAATTTAAGCGTGAATCCTTTGAGATGTTTACCCAGCTGCTGGACAAGATTAAGCTTGAGGTGATTAAGATTCTATCTCGGGTGCAGATTCGTGCCGAAGAAGATGTTGAGGCGATTGAAGCGGCGCGTCGTAATCAAGCGCCTCCGATGCAGTTTCAGCATGCCGAAGCGGAGGCGATGGCAAGCGGTGCAGAAGATCAGCGTCTAGCTCAGGCTGAAGGTGCTGGGTCTGAGGAACCATTTGTGCGTGATGGCCGTAAAGTGGGGCGTAATGAGCCTTGCCCATGTGGCTCTGGTAAAAAATATAAACAGTGTCATGGCAAGGTGAGTTGATCGTTCTCCTTTTCTTTGTCTTAAATTTAGACAGGGCCCCTACTGGATAATGTGAGGGGCTCTCGATTATACTTCCGCGATGGCCGTTAACCTACCTTTAGAATTACCAGAAATGCTTCCCGTTGTGGGGGTGCGAATTGCGACGGCTGCCGCCGGGATTAAATACCCGGATCGCACCGATCTTGTCGCCTTTGAATTGGCTGCGGGTACGCAATGCGTCGCCATTTTTACCCAGAATGCCTTTTGTGCAGCACCCGTCACGGTTGCGCGCGAACATCTGTCTATCTCGACACCTCGTCTATTATTGATCAACTCTGGTAATGCAAATGCCGGGACGGGTGAACAAGGCCATCAAGATGCGCTAACCAGTTGTGTATTGCTGGCGAATGCAGCGGGTTGCGGAGCGAATGAGGTGTTGCCATTTTCGACCGGTGTGATTGGTGAGTCGTTGCCGATGGATAAATTCTCAGCGGCGATTCCATTGCTGCCAGTACGGTTTGATGAGAACCACTGGCATGATGCTGCGCATGGCATCATGACAACCGATACACTGCCCAAAGGCGTGTCTCGGCAGGTAATGATTGGCGATGAATGCATCACCATCACCGGCATTGCCAAAGGCTCAGGGATGATCTGCCCCGATATGGCGACGATGCTGGCCTATGTGGCAACTGATGCGAATATCGCACCAGCATTACTACAGCAATGTTTGCATTATGCGGCTGAGCGCTCCTTTAATTGCATCTCGGTGGACGGGGATACATCAACTAACGATGCGTGTGTATTGATGGCAACTGGCCAGTCGATGGCAGCTCCGATTAATGATGAGCAGAGTAGCGCCTACCAACAGCTGCGGAACGCGGTTACAGAGGTTTGTGTGGTGTTGGCGCAGGCGATTATTCGCGATGGTGAAGGGGCGACAAAATTTATCACGATCGATGTTGAAGGTGGCAAAAGTGAGGCTGACTGTCGTCAGGTCGCCTATACCGTGGCTCATTCACCATTGGTGAAGACCGCTTTCTTTGCCAGTGACCCTAACTGGGGGCGAATCCTGGCCGCTGTTGGGCGTGCTGGGATTGATCTGTTAAATGTTGGGCAGGTCGCGATCTACCTGGATGATGTCTGCATTGTGCGTGATGGCGCGCGCGCGGCTGAATATACAGAAGCCGCGGGCGATGCTGTGATGAAACAGGATGAGATTACGGTGCGGATTGTGCTGGGGGATGCGCCACATCGTGCACAACTCTGGAGCTGTGACTTCTCATATGACTATGTGCGTATTAATGCGGAATACCGTAGTTAGCCCTTACTTTAAGTGATGAGCGTTATGATGATCTAAGTCCGACAGTGTGCTAGACAATAAAACGCTTCACGGCACCTTGCAGTTGATGTGCCATTGTTGCCAGCTCATCTCCACGATCTGATATCCCTTGTGCATTGGTGGTAGTTTCATCTGCGATCTGACTGATTGCGACAACGTTTCGGTTGATCTCTTCAGCGACTGCACTCTGCTCTTCCGCTGCAGTGGCAATCTTCACATTCATATCGTTGATGGTGGTGATTGCAGCGCCGATGGCGTGTAGTGCCGCTTTAATTTTAGCAGCCTGCTCAACGCTGGTACGTGCCTGTGTGCGCCCTGTTTCCATTGCGGTGACTGAGTTTTGCGCGCCGACCTGTAGTTTTTCGATGATACTTTGAATCTCCTGAGTCGATTCCTGGGTGCGTGTGGCGAGGGTACGTACTTCATCTGCGACGACTGCAAAACCGCGCCCTTGTTCGCCCGCTCGTGCCGCTTCAATCGCGGCATTGAGTGCCAAAAGGTTGGTCTGCTCAGCGATATCTTTAATGACGTTAAGCACGGCCCCAACACTTTGACTATCGTCGGCAAGGGCCTGAATGACCTGTGCCGCTTGCTCAACTTCACGGGATAGCTCTTCAATCACAGACATCGATTCCCCTACGATCTGCTGGCCATTGTTCGATTCTGCCTGTGCCTGTGAAGCAGCGGTTTCAGCTGCGCTGGTATTTTGTGCAACTTCCTGTACGGTGGCGGACATCTCATTAATTGCGGTGGCCACCTGGTCGGTCTGTAGTTGTTGATTCCTGATGCTTTGGTTGGTGGTCGCGGTGATTGTTTGCATCTGTTCCGCAGCCGTTTCAACTTGAGTGGTCGCAATCCCGAGGCCTTTGATCATTTCTTGAATGTGTGCGATGAATTGATTTAACCAGTGAGCTAGCTCTCCCAGTTCATCTTTACCGGATTCATCGAGTCGTTTGGTGAGGTCTCCTTCTCCAGCGGCGATCTCTTTGGCTGTCGCAGTGATGTGTTTAATTGGTTTAACAATCGCATTATTAGCGGCGTAAGCTAGTGCGGCAAGCAGAGCGGCAAATATTCCAATTAACACAAAGACGATTTCCTGTGTTGATTCGCTGCTGCTCAGAATATCATTCATCCTGCTATGGGATTTTTGCAGTGTATTTTCAAGCAGAGGGTCGACACTTTGCGCGAGTGTTTCTGCTGCAGCATCAAATTCGGCCATTAGTCGGTTGCCGCCAGCTGGCCCATGTTTGACATAGGCGTTGGCCGTTTTCTTGCCAGTATTGTAGTAAGCCTCATAAGCGCTGTTCATGTTGGTGTAGAACTCGATGTTATTGCTGTCTATCTCGCTCATTTCGGTGAGGAGCGAGTTAAATTGAGTATATTGCTGGTCAGCTTGATCAAAGCCGTCGTTGAGACCATCGAGCCCGCGGGTGGCACTGATGTCAGTGAACCATTGCTGTGTCTGGATGACGCTTATTTTTAGCTGATAGGCTTTTTGAGTAATGAGGTGTTCGTTCAGGGTGTAGGCCTCAATCTGGTTTTTCACATTGGTGGTGCCGTAAAGCATGATGCTTGCCTGAAGAATGAGAAAAAAAACCATCACAGAGATGGCGGCAGTGATTTTATTGGCAATACTCATGAATTTACTTTCCTTAAGGTTTACGTGGGGCCTATTCGCTGTAGCGACCACGGAGGCTGAATCTTCATACCTTTAAGTTAAGGGATTACAAATAAGATAGGAGTGCTTATATGACGAGGCAGCCCTGGTGTAGGCAGGGTTTATGCGGGCGATGAATTTTAGTCAAAAAAAAGCCCTCGTGGCGAGGGCTTTTTCTTCGGCTAAATCTAGTTTAGTTATTTGATTTTAGCTTCTTTGTACATCACATGCTTGCGGACAACAGGATCAAATTTTTTGATCTCCATTTTTTCAGGCATCGTGCGCTTGTTTTTGTCGGTGGTGTAGAAGTGGCCAGTTTTGGCACTGGAAACAAGTCTAATTTTTTCACGCATCTCTTCGCTCCTTAAACTTTATCGCCGCGAGCGCGAATATCGCCCAGGACTTTATCGATGCCGCATTTGTCGATAATGCGCATGCCTTTTGAGCTGACGCGCAGACGAACCCAGCGGTTCTCTCCTTCAACCCAAAAACGATGAGTCGAGAGGTTAGGAAGGAAACGGCGCCTTGTTTTATTGTTTGCGTGAGAAACATTATTTCCCACCATTGGTCGTTTTCCTGTGACCTGACATACCCTGGACATTGTTCTAAAGCCTCCAAAACGAGAACTGCATAAGCGAAGCCGGACTTTATACCAAAATGGCTCGGGTGAGGCAAGTATAAAAAACGCGGCCTTTATAGATCAATGGGTTACATCAGGCCTTGTTCGGCAAATGAGAGTACGTGGCCATCGCCGACAATGAGGTGATCGAGCACGCGGGTGTCGATTAATTTGAGCGCATCCTGTAACTGGCGAGTCAGAAGTTTGTCGGCACTACTCGGTTCTGCAATGCCGGATGGGTGGTTGTGGGCGAAGATCACGGCGGCGGCATTGTGCTGTAGGCTCTTTTTGACCACCTCGCGTGGGTGAACGCTAGCGCCGTTGATGGTGCCGGTAAAGAGTTTTTCAAAGCAGATAACGCGGTTTCGATTGTCGAGAAAGAGACAGGCGAAGATCTCGAAGTCGTAATCGCGCAACTGAGCAAGAAGAAAGCGACGGGTATCTTGCGGTGAGCTGAGTGGCTCGCTGCGCTCTAGTGTTTCACGTAGGTGGCGGCGGCTCATTTCGAGCACCGCCTGTAGCTGGACAAATTTGGCCGTGCCGAGGCCTGCACTCTGGCAGAAACGGCCGTGATCAGCGCCGAATAATTTTCGCAGCGTGCCGTATTCATTGAGCAGGTCGCGAGCAAGATCCACTGCGGTCTTGCCGCGAATGCCTGTGCGCAGGAAGATGGCGAGCAGCTCAGCGTCTGAGAGCGCTTCAGCGCCGCGTAGTTGCAGTTTTTCTCGTGGGCGCTCGTTTACTGGCCAGTCTGTGATGGGTAGCATGGTCACCTCCGTGTGAATGCTTGATGGATGACCGTACTATAGTACAAGTCATGGCCGGGATTAAATGTTATCTTACGCTTTTTATTTTTAGGGGCTTTTGGTCGCGCCGGTACTAAAGCCGGACTAAAGTTGGTTGTGATTGAATATGGTAGGTCATTTGGGTGGCAAAGTTAGCGAATAAACGAATCTTGCTGGGGGTTACCGGTAGCATTGCGGCCTATAAGAGTGCCGAGCTGGTGCGTCGCCTGATAGATGCTGGTGCAACCGTGCAAGTGGTGATGACCGAGGCAGCACAGGCCTTTGTAACGCCCTTTACCCTGCAAACGCTCTCTGGGCGGCCGGTGCACTGTGCATTGATGGATGCGGATGCTGAGGCAACCATGGGGCATATTGAGCAGGCGCGCTGGGCGGATCTGATTGTGGTCGTACCCGCGAGCGCCAATTTTATTGCCAGGCTGGCCCACGGGCGTGCGGATGATCTGCTTTCTGCGATTTGCCTCGCAAGTGCGGCGCCGTTGGCGGTGGCACCGGCGATGAACCAGCAGATGTGGGCAAATGCTGCCACACAGGCCAATGTGGCAATATTGGCTGAACGAGGCGTAACGCTACTGGGGCCTGCGGTGGGTGAACAGGCGTGTGGTGACGTTGGCGCTGGACGCATGCTAGAACCTGATCAAATCGTTGCAAGGTGCACTGAGCAGTTTGAGGTGGGGGTATTGGCGGGCTGTCGCGTATTGGTGACGGCAGGGCCAACGCAGGAAGATATTGATCCGGTGCGCTATATCTCAAATCGTAGCTCTGGCAAAATGGGGTTTTCGATCGCTGCAGCAGCGGCTGAGGCGGGTGCGTTAGTGACGTTGATCAGTGGTCCTGTAGCGCTTGATACTCCGGCTCGAGTCTCGCGAATCGATGTGCGTTCAGCAGCGCAGATGTTGGCGGCGGTGCAGGCGTATGAGGCTCCGGATATTGTGATTGCAGCCGCAGCAGTGGCTGATTATCGTCCGCTACAGGTGGCGGCGCAGAAGATTAAAAAACAGGCTGGTAGCGCGCAGCTCTCGCTTGAGCAGACGCCGGATATTCTGGCAACCATTGCAGAAAACAGAGGTGACATGTTTGTGGTGGGTTTTGCCGCGGAGACAGAGCACCTGGAAAAAAATGCGCGCGTCAAATTAGAAAAGAAGTCGCTGGATTTGATTGCAGCCAATTGGGTGGGTGGTGAGCGCGGCGGTTTTGATAGTGATGAAAATGCATTAACGGTGTTGTGGCCAAATGGTGGCGTTGAGTTGCCCATGGTATCTAAAGAAAAATTAGCGCGCTTATTGATTGAAATTGTAGCGGAGAAGTTTGATGCAAAAAATTCAACTAAAAATTCTTGATTCACGCATTGGCAATGAATTGCCACTGCCTGCATATGCTACAGAAGGATCGGCGGGGATGGATCTGCGTGCGTGTATCGATGAGGTGCTGGAGATCAGGCCGGGTGAGACGAAATTGATTCCAACAGGACTAGCCATTCATGTTGCCGATCCTTCACTTGCGGCTGTGTTGTTACCACGGTCAGGGTTGGGTCATAAACATGGCATTGTGCTGGGGAATCTGGTGGGCTTGATCGATTCTGATTATCAGGGACAGTTGTTTGTTTCATGCTGGAATCGTGGTGATGCCCCATTTGAAATTAATATTGGTGAGCGCATTGCGCAGATGGTATTTGTACCCGTCGTGCAGGCAAGTTTTGAAGTGGTTGAGGAATTTGATAGCAGTGATCGTGGCGCTGGTGGCTTTGGTCATTCTGGACGGCACTAGAAGACTGTCGGATTTAGGGTGAATCTGCTGTGGGAAATGGCTTTTCCTCGCTACGATCTCCTAAGTTCGGCAGCCCCCCTGGCAATAATTGAGTAAAACAAGATAGGGAGTAGTACTAGTTATGGGTAGCAATGTCTCCGCGTCCATTTTTAAAGCGTATGACATACGCGGTATCGTTGGTGAGACACTGACGGAAGAGGTGGTCTATAACATTGGGCGAGCGATTGGCAGTGAGGCACACGCGCGCCAGCAGAAGACTGTTGCGGTGGCACGTGATGGGCGGCTTTCTGGTAGTCTGTTTGTTACTGCATTGACGAGAGGCCTACGAGATACGGGGTGTGATGTGATTGATGTTGGCATGGTGCCAACGCCGTTGTTATATTTTGCAGCACACTACCTGGATATTGGTTCTGGTGTAATGGTGACGGGGAGTCACAATCCAGCTAACTATAATGGTTTTAAAATGATGCTGGGTGGCGAAACGTTAGCTGAAGAAGCGATCCAGAGTCTAAGACACCGTATCGAACAGGATGATTATCATCTGGGGGATGAAGGCGCGTATCGTGTAATCGATATAGTGCCTGATTATCTTGCCTGTGTGCTGGATGACATTAAGTTACCGAATCAACTTAAAGTGGTTGTCGATTGTGGGAACGGCGTGGCTGGCGTTATTGCGCCTCAGCTCCTGAAAAAACTGGGCTGTGATGTGATTGAGCTTTTTTGTGAGGTGGATGGGAATTTCCCCAATCACCATCCCGATCCGAGCCAGCCAAAAAATTTGCAGGATATGATTCTTGCAGTGAAGGCGTATAACGCTGATCTAGGCTTTGCATTTGATGGCGATGGTGATCGGCTGGGAGTAGTGGATTCGTCAGGGCATATCATCTGGCCAGATAGACAGATGATGCTGTATGCAGCGGATGTGCTCTCTCGGAACCCCGGCGCAGAAATTATTTATGATATCAAATGCAGTAATCACCTCGGCAAGGTGATTGAGCAGCATGGCGGAAAACCATTAATGTGGAAAACAGGTCATTCGTTGATTAAGGCAAAGATGAAAGAGAGTGGCGCATTGTTGGCGGGTGAGATGAGTGGTCATATCTTTTTTAAAGAGCGCTGGTATGGGTTTGATGATGGTATCTATACGGGGGCACGCCTGTTGGAGATTTTGACTAACAGTAACGCAGTACCGAAGGATCTTTTTGCAACGCTACCAGAATCCTGTAGTACACCTGAGCTGCAGGTGAAAATGGTAGAAGGTGAGCATCATGCCTTTGTCAGACGATTTCTTGCAGAAGTTAGTTTTGATGATGGTGAGGTGACGACGATTGATGGTATGCGTGTTGATTTTGGCGATGGCTGGGGATTGGTGCGCGCCTCTAATACAACGCCTTGTTTAGTGATTCGTTTTGAAGCGGATAATGAAGATGCACTGCGGCGAATTCAGGGGATGTTTAAAACAGAGATGTTAAAAATATCTGCCGATCTGGTGCTTCCATTTTAGCTCGAGATTATTTGATGCTAGCTGCTATTGCGCCAAAAAATAGTTTTACTGATTGAGAATTGATATGACATTAGATGTGACATCTGCAATGAATATTGCGCAAGTACTGACAGAGGCACTGCCTTATATACAGCGTTTTTCAGGAAAAACCATTGTGATTAAATACGGTGGAAATGCGATGGTGGATGATGCGTTAAAAAATAGTTTTGCACGCGACGTCGTATTAATGAAGTTAGTGGGGATGAATCCCGTGGTGGTGCATGGTGGTGGACCGCAAATTGGTGCGCTACTGAAAAAACTCGGTAAAGAGAGTCGATTTGTAGAGGGGATGCGCGTAACCGACAGTGAAACCATGGATGTGGTTGAGATGGTGCTGGGTGGTCAGGTTAATAAAGAGATTGTTAGCTTGATTAATCAGCATGGCGGCTCGGCGGTCGGCTTGACTGGTAAAGATGGTGATCTTATTCATGCGCGTAAACTGCAATTTACAAATAACGCACCAGAAATGAACGCATCTGAAATCATTGATATTGGCCACGTGGGCGAAGTTGCCAGCATCAACACCGCCGTTGTTGATATGTTGGTTAGCGGTAATTTTATTCCTGTGATTGCGCCTATTGGCGTAGGTGAAGATGGTCAGTCCTATAATATTAATGCTGACCTGGTGGCGGGTAAGATCGCTGAAGTCCTTGAGGCTGAGAAATTGATGCTTTTGACAAACACGGCTGGTGTGCTTGATAAAGATGAAAATATTGTGTCGGGCATTACAAAAAAAGATGTTGAACGCCTGATTGCTGATGGCTCTATTTATGGAGGCATGTTACCTAAAATTCGTTGTGCATTGGAGGCAGTGCAGGGTGGCGTTAATACTGCGCATATCATTGATGGGCGTGTCGCACATGCGGTCTTGCTTGAGGTATTAACCAATCAGGGAGTAGGCACACTGATCCGCCGTAGTTGATTTTTGTTTGAAAAAACATGCCACTACCATCGTCTTTTGGTGTGGATAACGTTGTGAACAGGGTTTTATCTTATCCCTCGTTTAGAAGTACTGGAAATGGACGATATATCCAGTATGAAGATCAACGCTATTATCATGACCATGCTACTTTCTTTTGGCGCTCATTCTGCAATGGCGGCGAGCGATAATTATTGTGATGCGCCCAAAGGTAGCCAGCAGTGGGAAAAAGCGGTTTCCAAATATAAATATTTTTCGACCTGGAAAAGCCTGCACCGTTTGCGTAGTGGCTTGTGCCAGCAAGTTGAACGTGGCTCGATTAATTTAAATGAAGCGGCAGTAACGTTTGAAAAAGAGAAAGCGAAAAAAATTCGTATCCTGCGTGAACGAAAAAATAAAATTAGAGGTCGTAAGCGAGTAATGTTTGGCTAAGGAAATTAAATAATTTATAAGTTATTTAATTTCCATTCCTAAGCAGGCCTTCACATCATCTCATTTTATGTCTTACACCCTTTTGTAATCCACTTTAACTGCTGAATGTTATCAACGCCTGTTATCTGAAAGTTTGGTGTTTATTGCACGCTTGTCATTTAGGAAGTGGCAGTACGATAATTTTTCCTGGTTGACTAGATGCTGCATTTTCCAGCACTTCCTCCAGCGCACCATAAAGGCTGGTAAGTACTTTATGGGCCGAAATGTTTGCGTGGATGTGATAGTAGTGTAGTTCGCAGTCGACAGGTGTATGTAGCGCGTTTCTTCCCTTTTGATTAATATGAGTCCACGCCAGGGCTGGAAGATCGTACATTGTACGATCCAGGCAGATCCATGCGTTTCTATTGATGACAACATCGATTGTTCTAAGGCCAGGCAGGCGTATTCGAAGTGGCGCCTCAAGTCTGAGTGTCGCTAGCAGTGCAATATTGTAGAGTTCAGCATTAATGGATGCTGGTACTGTGCGCAGCTTGGGAACATTCTCAATTCGTGTGCTCATGTGATTGTTTATAGTGTAATGAAACTGTTACTTAATTTTAGCGGCCATCGGTGAAACTTCTGAAGAACTCTCTGATTGATCATACGTACTTTTTCTAAAGTCGATACCGCTCTATCCGATATTGAAAATATGAGAAAAAACAATCGTAAAAATGAGAATGTGAAGGCTAAGGATTTATTGCATTATCATGCGTTTGACCAAATTTGCGGTGCCCATCCTTTCAAGTCTGCAGTTCCCGATGGTTTTGTTGAGTATTCCGTTAAGACTCGCCACGGTGGTGAAGTGTTCTATTTTAATTTTGAATTGGCTCAGGAGATGGGACTTTTGTCCAAGGGTACTCATCATTCGTTAAATAAAAAATTATGTCGAAAGTTGCTCGATACTTTTAGTATCGAAGTGATTAATGAATATGAGATTGAACATGGAATAACGGCTTCTCATACCGATATTCGAGCTGAAAAATATATGGCAACGCGTTATCTACAGCTGCAACATCCGGGTCGTTCTGGGTTGACATCTGGTGATGGTCGCAGCTTGTGGAATGGCTGTTTCACTGGGAAAGGGGTGACGTGGGATATTTCAAGCTGTGGTACCGGTGTTACCTGCTTAAGTCCGGCGGCTGCTCATGAAGGGCGAAACTTCAAGACCGGTGATAAAAATGCATCATATGGCAGTGGGCGTGGTGATCTGCTTGATGGGGTTGGCGCTGCGCTGATGAGCGATATTTTTCACCGTAGTAAGCTCACCACTGAACGTACCTTGTTATTAATTGGGTATCCTGACGGCACTTCCGTTAACGTCCGCACCGCAAAAAACCTTTTAAGGCCCGCGCATTTTTTTCACCATCTAAAACAAGGCCAGTACAAACGATTGAAAGGTGCCGTTGATTATTATATTGAGCGGCAAATTAGTAATGGAGAGTGGCCTATGGTGCATGGTAAGGCGCGTTACACTGCGATGCTTGATCATGTGGCACGTGTATTTGGAAAAATGGTTGCGCGTCTGGAAAGCGACTATATTTTTTGCTGGATGGATTGGGATGGTGATAATATTTTATGTGATGGTGGGATCATTGATTATGGTTCTCTGCGTCAATTTGGTTTATTTCACCATGAGTATCGTTACGATGATGCTGATCGTATGTCTACCTCAATTACGGAGCAGAAAAATAAAGCAAAATACATTATTCAAACCTTCGCACAGTTAGTTGATTATTTGATCGGCGGTAATAAAAGACCGATTAAATTGTTTGCTAAGTCTCCTGCAGTTAGGCTGTTTCTTGATGTTTTTTCACAGACAAAAAATGAGTTGTTACTGAATAAAATAGGATTCACTGATCTAGCTGTGCAGTTATTTTTAAGAGATAAAAATAATGTTGCCTTGATTGAGGCATTTGGCCGCGTTTATTCAGCATTTGAGCGGAAGAAGTCTATTCGTGGGCTTTATGCTGTGGGTGATGGGGTGAGTTGGGATGCGGTATTTTGCATGCGCGATATCCTTCGTGAGTTGCCATTGTGGTTTCAGGCAGGTGGGGACTGGATGACGGCAGAGCATTTTGTTGAAATTATGCGTTCAGACTACGCTGAAGAGAGCGATATTGAAATTTCACCGTATCGACGTCGCCAGGTGCGTTGTTTTCAGCGCCTGTACTGGCAGATTGTGGAAAAAATTGCTTCGCTTACAGTCCAGGCTGAAGATGAGTTGATTGGGGAGATGGCGCAGCGTTCTGCGGTGATCAATCGATATGAACGTGTGACGGGTGATGCGTTAATTTATGTCGCGAAGCAGCTAATTAAGCTCAATAACAGTGTCAGTAAAAATGTCCTGCACCAGATGTTTGAGGGGTTTGTTGAGCAGCAGGTGTTGATCCCCGGTAAGCTAACACCATTTCCATTGCCACATAAAGCAGGAAAGTCAATCCCTTCATATTCCGGATATCGAAAACTCTTTAAGGTGATTCGGGAGTGCCGAGAAGGTATTTAAAAGCTCGTGCTATTGGGTGTTAGCCTCTGCTTAATGAGTGCTTCTTTTTACTGGAAAACTTCTTTATCTGTATTTCTCTCTTGAGAGCCGCAGAGCGGCTACTCACCTGTTCATAATAATGAAGTTTCACCGGGCGGCGTGAACGTGTGTAGCGCGCGCCAAGAGTGCTGTTGTTGTGCTCATTTATGCGCCGCTCAATATCGGTAGTAATGCCGGTGTAGAGGGTGTTGTCGCGGCACTTAACGATGTAGACATGCCATAACCGTTGGTTGGTGTCAGGAGGGGAGGCTGGCTCAGGCATTAAGGTCTGGAATTAGTTTGCTCTCTAATTTTGATATCATATCTTTGAGCCAGAGTTTTCGTTTTTTCATGCGCTTCAGTAGTAATTGATCGGCTTTGGTTTGTGATGAGAGTTGTGTGATGACCGCATCAAGGTCGCGGTGTTCAAGGCGAAGTGTATCAAGGCGAAGCGTAGTAGCCTCTTTTTCATCTGTCTGTTGCATGGTTTGATTGTAATGGATTTTAGGAATAAAGAAATCGTTTGTTATAAAAGTTTGTTAAAACAACTGATGGTTGGTATATGGAGCTAACTAGCTATAGCCTGTTTATCATGTTTGTTATCATGGCTACCCTGATTGTTATGGGTACTTGCTTCCAGCGCTTTTTTATTTCGTATCGGTAGTGAAACGCTGAACAGGCTACCTTCTCCAGGTGTTGACTGGCAGTTGAGTGAACCACCCAGACGGCGTGTCAAATACATGGAGTAGGCAAGCCCAATGCTGTTATGTGTTAGCGTCTCTTTATTCTTTCCTTGAAATGGATTGAAGACCTGAGGTATTTCATCCTCAGCGAGTCCTTTGCCATTGTCGCGAATATAAAAAAAGCAGCAGTCATCATGGTTTTCAGCATTGATTTCAATGATGCCTGGACGATCGGGTAGTAAATGCTTAATGGCATTGTCCAGTAAATTTGAAATGATCTGCTCAACTGCTTTTCGATCCGTTGATATGACTGGAAGAGAACCGATATTGATACGCGCCTTTTTATCTTTAAGTTCAGGCTCTGCTAATTTCTTTAAATTATGGGCAATAATTTCCATGTCTACCATTTCAGGTTGTAGTTTTTGCAGGCCAGCATGTGAGAGTTTAACGAGTGCTTCAATCTCCCATTCAAGCTGATTACTCGCCTGAATGATAGTGTCTACTCTTGTAGTGGTCTCCTCGATGGCAGGCTGGGTTATATTATCCGGTGGTCTGTTTTTATTGCGGAAGAGGGAGGCTATTTTTTCTGAATTTTCTTTTATGACTGGGATCTGAGTCATTAAATCATGTGATGCAATATGAATGAATTGTTTTAGCTCATCATGCAGTGTATTTAATTCTGTTGTTCTATCTTCAACCAGAAATTCGAGATGATTTTTATATTGCATGAGTTCTAGCTCAATCGATTTATGGGCGCTAATGTCATGAATGGTGCCGGTAAAAATACGTTCTCCTTTATGAGGGGCCTCACTGACGCTTAGTTCAACAGGAAATAGCGTGCCATTTTTTCGCATCCCTTCTGTTTCTCGCCCAATACCAATTATCTTACGCTTGCCAGTGCCGAGATAGCGGTTGAGGTAGCTATCATGGCTGGATTGGTGTGGTTCTGGCATTAGCATATCTAAATTATTGCCGACCATTTCAGGGATGCTATAACCAAAGAGTTTTTCTGCAGCCGAATTGGCACTTAAAATAATACCTCTTTGGTTGATGGTGATAATGCCATCGACTGCATGGTTGATGATGGCTCTGTTTTTAGCTTCACTGTCATATAGTGAGTCGATGGAGTTTTGTAGTTCTTTAAAGGCAGTAGTATTTTTTCGGTAAAAAAGAATGATAAAAAATGCCATTGTCAAAATGGCGGTTAACTCTCCGCCTACTGTTAAATAGATACTTTCCTGTATCGTTGACAGGCGAGTCTGAAGTCGTTTATTCAATAACTTTTCTGAATCAGCATAGAGTAACATTGATTGTTCAATTGCTCGGCTTCCTTCAGAAAAATAGCTTTGAGCGGTGATCTGAAGTTTTTCACCATTTAATAATTTCTCACTTTTAGTGATGAATTTGTCGCCGGTCTGGAAGAGTAGCTTCATTAAGTGGATGATACGTTTTTCATCTTCATCTTCATCTTCAGCGACAGTGTCGACTGCGCGCATGGTACTGCGGTGGGCAATGTTGAGGTTGTTTTTTAATGTATGTAGTTCCTGTATGAATTGACGGCTATTACCGAGTCTTTCGTTAAGAATAAACCCCCCGCCAATACCACGTACGCGACCGAGCGACTCGGTAAGGTCGCTGATTTGATAGATGATCAGCTTGGTTAAAAAGTAGATATTGGGGTCATCATCAAACGCGAGCATTGAGTTCTCGGCTGATTTTTTGATGATGTCCAGGGAGTGGTTGACCAGCGCACTGTGGCTGAGAAAAATTTCCTGTGGTGTATTTATTTCCGAAGCGTCAAGGGTATATTTTTTCTGTAAGTCGAGCTGTTTCAGGTCTTCGTCAATACCAAGTTCGATGCTGCGAGGTGAACTTTTCAGTGTATTGATCTGGTTGCTTAGCTGTGTTTTTAATTGCGCTATTTCACTGTTCAGGTTTCCTTCGCCATGGCGTTGAAGCTGTGTGATGCCGCGTATTTTCTGCAGCGTCATACTGAGATCAAACAGTGGTGTGAGATGTGATAATCCGCTGAGTTCTGTTTGTGTATTTTTGAGCTGTTGGTAATCTCTGATGTTATTGATACCCAGTGCGATGATCATGACCATAGCTGGGATTGCAATCGCGATTAGATAGTGCCATGTACGCGGGGGATTGCTAACAATGGTATTCATACGGCTATCAGATTGGGTAAAACTGCCGTTGGGATATCTGCCTGGCAACGGTTATCCACTGAAGGTTATTAGCGCCTGCTATAGGTGTGCGCACTTGTTGTGATGATTTTTTCATCGAATCCATCCTTACGAGGCTCTATCCCTGGGTATGGGAGGCGTTCAGGCATTACCATTCACGCCCTGTTATTACATTTAATGTAACGGGATAGCAGATTTAAACTTTAGTGATTTTCAGGTTTATCTTAAGCTGTTTTATTGTGCTTAGATTCAGGGGTTATTGTTGAGATAGGGGTTATGTTGTCGCTCGTTACCAAAGGTTGACATTGGGCCGTGCCCGGGAATGAACTGAACGTGGTCACCCAGTGGTAAGAGGCAATTTTTAATTGAGTTGATGAGTGTGTGGTGATCACCTTTGGGGAAATCTGAGCGGCCAATGGAACCCTGAAAAAGCACGTCGCCAACAATTGCGATGCCGTCATCTTTGTGAAAAAAGACCACATGCCCGGGGGTGTGACCAGGGCAGTGCAGTACCTCCAGTGTGATGTTGCCAAATGTGACCTGGTCACCCTGATTTAACCAGCGATCAGGGGTGAAACCTTCCAGTGGTGGAAAGTTGAACATTGCGCACTGCTGTGGAATGGCGTCGATCCAGAACTGATCCTCTTTATGCGGGCCTTCAATCGGTAACTGGAGTCGTTTGGCTAATTCAGCAACACCGCCAATGTGATCCAGATGAGGGTGGGTTACCAAAATTTTTTCGATCTCGACCCCGGTTTCGCTGGCAATTGCTAAAATACGCTCAATCTCACCACCCGGATCTACCACGGCTGCGCGCATTGTCTGCTCACAATAAAGCAACGAGCAATTTTGTTGTAGTGGTGTCACGGGGATGATCTGGTATTTCATGATTAACGTCTTTTGTTGCTATTAATTAATTGATTTTGAACTGCATCTTGTCTGAGCAGTTGGCAATGTGCAACTTTAAGTGGTCAGGGCGCCTGGGGCGGGCTCAAGGAATATGAGCGTGTTCCGACACAATAAGGATATTCCGGTGGGCGTTTTATCTGGCTGTTATGAACGTTTACCCTATTGATCAACTAAGACAATATCTTTGCAGGAGGCGTGATGGGCCTAATAGATGGATTGAAGCGACAGTTACGCTCGGTGATCGAGTGGCAGGATACTGATCCTGATCAGCTCTTTTATAAATGGAGCGATAATGGCGATGAGATCAAAAATGCTTCCAAGCTGATCATTGGTCCTGGACAGGGGTGTATCTTTGTCTATGAAGGGGTGCCAAAGGCGATGATCGTCAAGAGTGGTATTGTCAACCTTGAAACGGACAATGTACCGTTCTGGACCACCATCAAAAAGGTGATGAACTTTTTTGAGAGTGAGCACAAGGTTGGTATCTACTATTTTAAGACCACGCGTGTGCTGGATCAGAAATGGGGCACCAATGCAGTTGTTAAGTATGAAGACCCCAAATACCACTTTCCGGTGGGCTTGCGCGCCTTTGGTAATTACAGTTTTCGGATTCGCAAGCCGGGCCATTTCTTTATTAATTTTGTGGGTAGCAATAGCGAGTTTACGGTGAGTCAGTTTCGTGAGGTGATGAACGCTCGCATGGTACAGCCGTTGACAGACCATCTGGCGCAATCGCAATTTACCTATGTTGATATCGATGCCAATCGTGATGCGCTCGCTGATAGTCTGCTAGAGAAATTGAAACCCAGCTTTACCAAGCTCGGCTTTATGTTGACCGATCTACGCATCGAAGGGACTAATTTTGATGAAGCGACGATGGATCGAATCAATCGAATTGCCGATATCACCGCCGAGCAGCATGCCGCGGCAGCTGTCGGAATGGACTACGCCAGTCTGCAAAAACTGGAGGCGATGCGCGAAGCAGCACGTAATGAGGGGGGTGGTGCGGGCGTTGGCATGGGGATCGGTGCGGGGATGGGGTTTGGGCAGATGATGGCGAATGAAATGGGTGACTCGTTGGTGCCGAAGCAGAATGGCGCGGCAGAGCCTGCCAGCAGTGAAGACCCAGTCGCCAAATTGTCGCAGCTGAAGCAGATGCTGGATGCGGATCTGATTACGCAGGACGATTATGATCAGAAGAAAAATGAAATCATGAGTCGTTTTTAGGTTTGCAGTAACATTATGGCTAACTGTATTAGTTGCTCTGCAGCCCTGCCTGCGCCGAGTAATGTCTGTGAATATTGCGGTCGTCGCAATGATGTGGATCTGCATGGCGTGCATCAATACACCGTGGTAAAACCGAATGGCGAGCGC